>Ga0302347_1000421_pt1 | contig 68606 bp, 66 predicted proteins | sample PhyWR1_FD_202178 | JGI IMG/M metagenome (GOLD analysis project Ga0302347, IMG submission 202178) | Leaf surface microbial communities from wheat plants in UC Gill Tract Community Farm, Albany, California, United States - DLSL W.R1 (v2)... | ecosystem: Host-associated > Plants > Phyllosphere >... | reverse complement strand
GGTGAGGTCGGAAGCCAGACGTACGTTCTGGCCGCCGCGGCCGATGGCGATGGCGAGGTTTTCCTCGTCAACCACCACGTCCATGGCATGTTTTTCTTCGTCGACCACGATGGACGACACGTTCGCCGGGGCCAGCGCACCGATCACGAACTGCGCCGGGTCTTCCGACCACAGCACGATGTCGACGCGCTCGCCGGCCAACTCGTTGGTCACAGCGTTGACGCGCGTGCCGCGCACACCGACGCAGGTCCCGATGGGGTCCACGCGCTTGTCATGCGAGATCACGGCGATTTTCGCACGGCTGCCGGGATCGCGTGCGCAACTCTTGATTTCCAGCAGACCCTGTTCGATTTCGGGCACTTCATTGCGGAACAGTTCCACCATGAATTCGGGCGCCGAACGCGACAGGATGATGGGAGCGCCGCGCAGCGTCAGGTCGACTTCCATGATCATGGCGCGCACGCGGTCGCCGTTGCGCAGGTTTTCCTTGGGGATCATTTCGCTGCGGCGCAGGCGTCCTTCGACGCGTCCGCCTTCGACGATGATGTCGCCCTTGTCCATGCGCTTGACGGTGCCGGTGAAGATCTTTTCACCGCGCGCCATGAAGTCGTTGAGCAGCATTTCGCGCTCGGCGTCACGGATCTTCTGCAGGATCACCTGCTTGGCGGCCATGGCGCCGATACGGCCGATAGGCACCGACTCGACTTCTTCTTCGATGTGCTCGCCGACTTCGATGTCCGGAACGCGGTCCTGCGCGTCCATGAGCATCTCTTCGGCTTCGGGGTTCTGCAGGCCGGCGTCATCAGGCACGACCAACCAGCGACGGAAGGTGTCGTAATCACCGCTATCACGGTCGATGGCCACGCGGATATCCACTTCGCCCTGGTACAGCTTCTTCGTGGCCTGGGCCAGAGCCAATTCCACGGCACCAAAGACCACATCGCGCTCGACGTTCTTCTCGCGCGAAATGGCCTCTACCAACATCAACAATTCGCGATTCATGCGATGACTCTCCTATTTCATTCACTCCGAGGGGGCACCTAGTCTCAACCGCAAATCCACGATTTGCCGGGTTGTGTTAGCCGCTTTGAGCCCCGTACTATTTGACCTGCAGTGGCACCCGCTCAGGAAGCGGCTTTACCGGCCCTGCCCTTGAAATCCACCAGCGGCGCCAGGCGTGCCTCGCGCAGCTCATCGAGTGCGAATCCCAAAGCCTGCAACGGCGCGGGCACACGCTTCTTGCTCACGCGCTGACCTGGCTTGACTGCCGGCTCATCGCTCCAGACGATTTGCCAGCCACCGGTCTCGCTGCGCTCGAGCGTGCCCCGGAATTTCTTGCGATTGGCGCTGACCTGCCCTGCCGCCGCGGTGCCGATCGGCTCCTTGAGCGTCAGGTCGATCACTTCGCCTTCAAAGCGAACAAAGTCCTGCTCGTGGCGCAAAGGCCGGTCGATGCCAGGCGACGAGACTTCCAGGCGCGTGTATTCCGCACCATCGACCTCGAGCGCAAACTGCAGCTGGCGCGTAACCTTCTCACAGTCTTCGACCGTGATGTACTGCTCCGGCAATGCCTGCGTTTCCGGCGTGGGAGCCTGCCAGGGCAAATCGATGGTGACGCGCAGCAGTCCTCCTGCGGAGCGCTCGATCTCCACCAAGTCATAACCCAGGCCTGCGACTGTTTGTTCAACGATTTGCTGTAGTGCCACGTGTATTCAATTCCATCTCTGCAAATACAAAAAACCCGATAACCCCCGGAAAACCCATCCGACAGCTTCGAGCTCCAAATGCAACCGACCAAAAAAAACGGGCGGTATGTACCCGCCCGTTTGGTCGTGAGTCCTATATTGTACCCGCAAACCATTGTCAGGGCTCGCAAACGGCACCCAAACGCTGTGCGCGCAACCGCTGGCGGCAGCTCACAGACCCGCCGCAAGAATGCGATCGCGCAAGGCCTGCGCCTGCGCGGATACTGCCACGGGCGCCGGCCCGGTGCGCTGCAACGATACCAGAAGTCGGGACAGCACCGGCAACTGCGGCAGCAGCGGTCCCAGAAAACGTGCGTGCTGAGCGTCGGAAATCAAGAGGCTGGGAAAAGTTTCTATATCGAGATCGCCGGCGACATCTTCACGGTCCTCGATGTCGAGCCAGACGAAACGTGCCTCGGGGTGACTTGCCGCGAGGTCTTCGAAACCCTGGCGGTAGTCCTTGCAGACACCGCACCATTGCGCGCACAGGCAGACCACCAGCCATTGCTTGCCCGCCGGGGGCCGCTCACTCTCCATTCCCACTCCTTCAAGGCCGCTTTTTCTCGCGTGCCCGGTAAACCTCGATGGTACCAACCGCTGGCGCCATGTTGCCCCACGATTGTCGGACATAGGACGACACGGCGGCTATCTGCGCGTCACTCAGTTGATGGGAAAACGGGGGCATTCCATGCGGGCGCGGATTGCCGGCCGTGGCCGGCGGGTAGCCGCCCTGCAGCACCATGCGCACCACGTTGCTGCCGTCCGCAAGATTCACCGCACGATTGCCGGCCAGCGCGCCGAATGCCCCGGGCCGGCCTTCGCCCTGCTCGCCATGGCATTGCGCGCAGTGCTGGGTATAGACCTTGGCGCCGAGCAAGACATCGTTGGCCTTGGCCACCGGCGTGGCCGGTGCCTGGGGCGCGGGCAGCGTCTGCAGATATGTGGCCATGGCCTGCAGGTCGGTGGTCGTCAGATACTGGGTGCTGCGAAACACCACTTCGGCCATGGGTCCGCTGGCCGAGGCGGAAGGAGAGACCCCGGTCTTCAACAACCGCACCAGATCCTCGCGTGGTCCCAGCGCACCGCCCAGCGCCGGCGCATACCAGTCCTGCAGCGCCATCATGCCCCCGCGCATCAGGCCTTCCTCCACCGAGGCCCCCCAACTGTTGCGCGCCGAATGGCAGGCTGCGCAATGCCCCAGCCCCTGCACCAGGTAGGCGCCGCGGTTCCATTCGGCCGGCGCATCGGCCGCGGGCTGCCACGCTTCGGCGCGGAAATACAAGGCACGCCAGACAGCCAGCGCCGCCTGGGTGTTGAACGGAAACGTGAGCGCATGCGCCTTGGCCGGCGCATGCACCGGCGCCAGGCTTTGCAGATAGGCGAACAGCGCGTCGGCATCCTCGCGCACGACGCGCGTGTACTGGGGATAGGGAAAGGCCGGGTACAGCAGACGGCCGTCCTGTGAACGCCCATGGTGCAGCGCGCGCCAGAACGCATCGGGCGTCCAGCGGCCCAGGCCGGTGTCGGGATCGGGCGTGAGGTTGGGCGCATGGATCACGCCAAACGGCGTTTCTATCGCGCGTCCGCCCGCATACTCCACGCCGCCCTGCGCGGTATGGCAGGCCATGCAATTGCCCGCGCGCGCCAGATAGGCGCCTTTTTCAATCAGGGCGGGCGAAGCCGGCGCGATGGCCGCTCCCGGTTCACGGAACAATTGCGCACCCGCGGCTTCGCCGCGCAGATTGAGCCAGGCCACAAGGGCCAGGCCCGCCAGCAGCAGTCCGCCCAGAGCCAGCAGCCATCGCATCAATGATTTGCGCATCACTTGCCCTCCTGGTGTGCGGCATGTTCGGCCTGCATGCCGGCGCAGGCCATGGGCGCCGGACCGGGCAGCTGCGCGAGCGGCTTGCCACCCTGGGGCACGGGCTGGGCGGCCAGCCAGGCCGACACCGCTCCCACTTCCTGCACCGACAGCTTGCGCGCGATCGCGGCCATGCAATCGGGGGCCTGGGCGTGGCGCGCGCCGGTGCGCCAGGCGCCCAGCTGGCTGTTGAGATAGTCACGCGACAGGCCCAGCAGGCCGGGTACGGCGGGCAGCGCCCCTGTCATCACCGCGCCGTGGCAGGCGACACAGGCGGGCAGGCCGCGCGCCGCATCGCCGTGCATGACCAGCGCCTGGCCCTGGGCCAGCACCGCCGGCGCGGCCTGCGACCGCAGCGGCGCGGGATACGGGACTTCGCGGCGTGCAAAGTGTTCGGCCATCTCACGCAGATAGTCATCGGTCAGCGGCGCCAGCAGATAGGCCATCTGCGTGTGGCTGCGCCGGCCATCGCGAAAATTGAGCATCTGCCGGAACAGGTAATCGGCAGGCTTGCCCGCAAGCCGCGGGAAATAGCCTTCGGGACTGGCCCGGCCCTGGTCGCCATGGCAGGCACTGCAGGCCTTGACACGCCAGGCCATGGAATCGACGGGCGCGTTTTCCATGGCATTTTCCTGGGCCCGCGCGCCTGGAGAGAGCGTTCCCAGCAGCACCGCGGCAAGAAGCGCGTGACGGGCAGAACCGCTGCGCCCTGCATTTGGCCTCCCCCATTTCAAACCTGCCATGAATCGCTCGCCTGTCATGCTTAGAGACTTCCGAATCTACGGCTTCGCTTAGGCACGGGCTAGAGGGACAACCAGAGGCACGCGCCTAGCCCCTACTCAGCCGACATTCCGTGCCAGCGCCGGCCTACATGCGACGACGAGGGCTCTGCTACATTGGTTCCAGTCCTTCAACCATGGGCATCCGCAGCCGGGCTGTGGCGGCCTTCAGGGAGTCGCTCATGTTCGCTGCAGGCTTTCTCCAAACCGGCGATCCGCCGCGCTACTGGTTGCTGGCGATGCTGCTGTGCGGCCTGGTATTCGCCTGCGGGCTCAGCGCCCATACGCATCCCGTGCCGCGCGATATCGCGGTGATCCAGAATTTCGACGCCCAACGTTATGCGGGACCCTGGTTCGTGCTCGCGCGCATGGACCATCCGGCGGAACAGCGATTGATACAGACCGGCGTCTATTACCGCAGCAACGCCGACGGCTCGCTGTCCATGGTGCAGCGCGGCCTCGATCCCGAGCGCAGGCAATGGACCAAGCGCGAAAGCCTGGCCCTGCCCGCGGGCGCGGCGCACGAAGGCGCGCTGAAAATTTCGTCCCATGGCACGGCCACCAGCGACTACCATGTAGTTGCGCTCGATGCCGACTACCGCTGGGCCCTCGTTCTGGGCAACAGCGCCGAACGCGTGTGGGTGCTGTCGCGCACGCCCGTGCTGCGCCCCGCAGACCGGGCCAATGTGCTGCACCAGGCGCGCCTCGCGGGCGTCAACACCGAACAGCTGCTCTGGGTTCCACAGGAACGCCAGGGTGCACCTTTGCTCTAGCTTGCAGTCGCCATGGAGAACCCCTGAATGGATTACAAGGACTATTACAAGATCCTCGGTGTCGATCCCAAGGCAAGCGCCCAGGACATCAAGAAAGCCTACCGGCGCCTGGCGCGCAAGCACCATCCCGACCTGAGCCAGGACCCAGAGTCCGCGCGCCGCATGGCCGAGCTCAATGAAGCCAACACCGTGCTGTCCGATCCCGAAAAGCGCGCGGCCTACGACCAGCTCGGCGCCGAGCCGCCGCCGGACTTTGGCGGGCACGGCGGTTTCCGTCCTCCACCCCACTGGGACGAGGACCATGCGTTCCATCAGAACGGCGGCACCGACAGCGAGGACTACAGCGACTTCTTCGACCAACTGTTCGGCCGCACCGCCTATGCCCGGCAGACCCATGCGCGCGGCCAGACGCCGCCCGACCGCAAGGGTCGCGACCACCATGCGGTCATCGAACTGGACCTGGAAGACAGCTATCGCGGCACCGAGCGCTCGCTGCAGGTGCGCAGTGCCGCGCTCGATGCCCAGGGCCACGCCGTGGAAAAGACGCGCGAGCTCCAGGTCACCATTCCGAAAGGCGTCAAGGAAGGACAGCTGATACGCCTCGCGGGCCACGGCAGCCCGGGCCTGGGCCAGGGATCATCCGGAGACCTGCTGCTGGAGGTGCGTTTTCGCCCCGACCCCCGTTGGTACGCCAAGGACAAGGACGTGTACCAGCATGTGGCGATCGCACCCTGGGAAGCGGCTCTGGGCGGCCCCATCGAAGTGGCGACGCTCGCCGGCACGCTCGAAGTCAACGTGCCCGCGGGCTGGAAAAAAGGCCGCCAGCTGCGCCTGCGCGGCAAGGGCCTGCCCGCCCAGACGCCCGGAGACATGTATCTGCTGCTCGATATCGCGCTGCCGCCGGCCAACGACGAAGCCAGCCGCAAGGCCTACGAAGCGTTCTCGCAGGCCTTTCCGCACTTCAACGCGCGCAATGCCTGAACCTGCCATGAGGAAAATGCCATGACCGCCGCTCCCTCCCCTTTCTGCACGCCCTGCGAAGTGCTGGACACGGCAGCGCTCGATATTGCGCAACTGGCCCACGCCTGCGCCCAGCCCACGGGCTGGGTGGTGCAGCGCGTGCAGGAAGAAGTGCTGCACATCGATGGCGACAGCGGCCAGGGCGACAGCGAATGGCGCTTCAGCAGCCGCACGCTGCTGCGCGCCCGGCGCATCGCGCATCTTGAAACGGCATACGATGCCGATCCACAGCTCGCGGCACTCGCGGCCGATCTGATGGAAGAAGTGCAGACGCTGCGCAGGCTGCTGCATGAACGCGGGCAAGAGCGGCGCTGAAAGTGCACGCCAAAAAGCAAAAAAGCCCTCGAGAGGGCTTTTTTTCAGGGAAGCGAAGCCGCAGCTCAGCCGCCTTGGTGCACGCGCTTGCCGGGGTTCTTCTTCGAGCGCGTAGCGACGCCACGTTCCTTGCTCACGCGCTGACCGCGGCCAGCCGTGGGCAGGCTATAACCGTTGGGCAGGGGAGGCTGGGGCGTGAACTTGCGGTCGGCTTCGGTAACGATCTTGTTGCCCATGGGACATCCTTCAATGAAAAAAGCGATTTGAAGCCGCTATTAAGCCACAGCCTGGGCCCTGCCTGCACGGCAAAGTCATACGCCGCCGCGCGTTATCGCTGCGAAAGCCGGCTTTGCATGCATGCAACGGGCTGCTGTCCGACAGCGCAGTCCCACAGGACAGCGGATAAGAGTCGGCTATGCACATACTCTGGACCTACCTGAAGCCCCACGCCCGGCTCGCCTGGCTGGCGCTGCTGCTGGCCGCGATCAGCCAGGTGCTGGCGCTTGTGGACCCTATCATTTTCGGCAAGATCATCGATGGCTACGCCGTGCATCCCGGCGACAAGACCGATGCCGAGCTGATTTCCGGCGTGCTGCGCCTGCTGGGCCTGGCCGTGGTCGTGGCCATAGGTTCGCGCCTGGCCAAGGCGCTGCAGGAGTATGTGACCCGCCTGGTGGTGCAAAAGCTGGGCACGCAGCTGTTCAACGACGGCCTGCGCCAGGTGATGCGGCTCAAATACCAGGAGTTCGCCGAGATGCGCACCGGCGAGACCTTGTCGCTGCTGCAAAAGGCGCGCGCCGACAGCGAGCGCTTTATCAATACCTTCATCAATACCGTGTTCGCCGCCGTCGTCGGCATCAGCTTTCTGGTCTGGTACTCGGTCACGCGGCATTGGGCGCTGGTGCCGGTGTTCCTGATCGGCGTGCTGGTGCTCGGCGGCCTGACCGGCCTGCTCAGCCGCGAGATCCGCAACCAGCAGCGCTCCATCGTGCGCGAGACCAACCGCAACTCGGGCTTCATCACCGAGTCGCTGCGCAACATCGAACTGATCAAGAGCCTGGGGCTCACTTTCCCCGAAGTGCGCCGCCTGCAGGCCCAGACCGAGAAGATCTTTGCGCTCGAGATGCTCAAGGTCAAGCGCATACGCCTGCTGTCGTTCCTGCAGGGCTCGACGCTGAGCCTGCTGAAGCTGGGCATACTGTTTGCGCTGCTGTGGCTGATCTTCCGCGATGTGCTGAGCACCGGCGAGCTGATCGCCATGCAGTTCATCTCGGTCGCGATCTTCGCGCCGCTGCAGGAGCTGGGCAACATCATCGTCGCCTGGCGCGAAGCCGAGGCCTCGCTGCTGAACTTCGACACGCTGATGAAGAAGCCCGTGGAAAAGCGCCCCGCCAACCCGCAGCGCGTGGGCCTGCTGCAGGACCTGAGCTTCGACCAGGTCGAATTCCAGCACCAGGGTGCGAGCGACAAGGCGCTCGATGGGGTGTCGTTCTCGGCCAAGCTGGGCGACACCATTGCCTTTGTCGGTCCTTCGGGCTCGGGCAAGTCGACGCTGGTCAAGCTGCTCGTAGGCCTCTACACGCCCCAGGCCGGCACCATTGCCTTCAACGGCATACCGACGCAGCAGCTGCGCTACAACGAAGTGCGCCGCCAGATCGGCTTCGTGACCCAGGAGACCCATCTGTTCGCCGGCACGCTGCGCGAGAACATGCTGTTCGTCAAACCCGATGCGACCGACGCAGACATCCTCACGGCGCTCGAGCAGGCCTCGTGCCTGCACCTGCTCGAGCGTTCGCCGCTGGGCCTGGACACGCCGATAGGCGAGTCGGGCGTGCGGCTGTCCGGCGGCGAGAAGCAGCGGCTGTCGATCGCGCGCGCGCTGGTGCGCGATCCGCGGCTGCTGATCTTCGACGAAGCCACGTCGGCGCTGGATTCGCTGACCGAAGAGCAGATCACCGCGACGGTGCGCCGGGTGTCGCAGCAGTCCAACCGCATCACGCTGCTGATCGCCCACCGCCTGTCGACCATCCTGCATGCCCAGACCATCATGGTGCTCGAGCGCGGACGCGTGGTCGAAGCCGGCAGCCATGCCGAGCTGCTCGAGCGCAAGGGTCTGTACTACGCGATGTGGCGCCAGCAGATCGGCGAACGCCCCGCGGGCCGGCCGCTGGGCGCGATCGCCCCGCAAGCGCCCGCCGACGACGAATGACGCGGCCTGCACGACCGCAGCGCGCGCAAACGTCGTCCTTCGCTGACCGCAGCATGCCAGCAAACACCTACACGCGGCGCACGCGGCGCGCGGTAGATTGTTGGTAATGGGCGCAGCGCCCTCACCATAAAAGTGCTGACGACCTGTTAACGGCCCCACCGCCGCGCGCAGGCGTTGATTGTCAACACCGTCCAAGGAGTTCTATGTCCCGTCACACCCCTCGCCAACTGCCCTCCTTCGATGACCTGCGCAGTCGCCTGGACCATGCTCGCCTGCCCGCATCGGCCAGGCGCACCGGCTCCGCGGTCGCAGTGGCGGTGAGCGCCGGTGCGATTGCCTATCTGGCCTGGATGGCCTTGCGCAGCCCCGCACGGCCGGCGTCGGTGCAGCCCGTGGGCAACTTCGACATCTCGCGCTATCTGGGCCGCTGGTATGAAGTGGCGCGCATAGACCAGCGTTTCGAGAAAGGCCTGGTGCGCACGCGCGCCGAATACAGCCTTGCACCCAACGGCAGCGTGCAGGTGGTGAACCGCGGTTTCGATCCGCGCCGCAACCGCTGGCAGGAAGCACGCGGCAAGGCGCAGTTTGTCGGCAGCTCGGACGAAGCCGCGCTCAAAGTCTCGTTCTTCGGGCCTTTCTACGGCGGCTACAACGTGGTCGCGCTCGATGAGCAATACCGCTGGGCCATGGTCATAGGCTCCAGCCTCGACGACTTCTGGATTCTCTCGCGCACGCCCGTGCTGCCGACCGGCGTGCGCCAGCATCTGCTGGCCCAGGCCCAGCAGATCGGCGTCGATCTGGACCGCATCCTGTGGGTGATGCAGGACGGTGCCAACCCTACAGGCAGCTGAGCGCCATTCAGCCTCAGGCGCCGCGCCCTTGCAGAAAAGGCAGCGCGGCGTCCAGCAGCGCCTGCGGCGCTTCTTCCGCAATGTAGTGGCCGCAAGGCAGAGGCCAGCCACGCACGTCGTCGGCGATTTTCTGCCATTCCTTCAGAGGTTCGAAGCAGCGGTGCACCACGCCCTGCTCTCCCCACAGCACCAGCAGCGGCACGCTCAGGCGCAGTCCCGTTTGCCGGTCTTCGCGCTCGTGCACCAGGTCTATGCCCGCCGCTGCGCGGTAATCCTCGCACACGCCATGCGCCGCGCCCGGCAGCGCCAGGCAGCGCATGTATTCGCCCAGCGCTCTCGCATCAAACGGCGCCAGCCCCGCGCTGCGCCCGCCCATCACGTCTCGCACATAGGCCGCGGCATCGGCCTCGATCAGGCGTTCGGGCAATGGTGCGGGCTGGATCAGAAAGAACCAGTGCCAGTAGGCGCGCGCGAAATCCTCGTTGGTCTGCTCGTACATGGCCAGCGTGGGCGCGATGTCGAGCAGCACCAGCCGCTCGACGGCCGGCCCATGGTCCATGGCGAGCCTGTGGGCGACGCGCGCGCCGCGGTCGTGGGCCAGCACGCTGAAGCGGCCATGGCCCAGCTGCTGCATCAGCACCAGCAGATCGCGCGCCATGCGGCGCTTGCTGTAGTTTGCATGGTCGGCAGCGCCGCGCGGCTTGGACGAATCGCCGTAGCCGCGCAGGTCGGGAACGACCAGCGTGAAATGCCGGGACAGCTCGGGCACCAGCCGGTGCCAGATCACCGCCGTCTGCGGATGGCCGTGCACCAGCAGCAGCGCCGGCCCCTGGCCGCCGACCCAGGCGTGCAGCTGCACGCCGTCGTCGACCAGCACCTGCTGTGGGGCCAGGCCCGCCATCAAGGCCGCGGCCCCGGTCTCTACGGCAAGTTCGGCTTGGGTGACGGTCATTGGTTCTCCTGGTGGCAAATATGCGCCCCATGATAGGGAGAAACAATTTTCTATTGATGGCTTGCGATTTACTTCACTAGTTCATTCAATTCATGAATTGAACAGCATGGGCTAGGAAAGCGTCGCCGCGGCCACGAGGCGCTGGGTATAGGGGTGGCGCGGTGCATCGAGCACCTGGGATACGGGCCCGGCCTCGAGCACTTCGCCGTCCTTCATCACCATCACATCGTGGGCCATGGCGCGTATCACTTCGACGTCGTGGGTGATCAGCAGATAGCTCAGGCCGCGCTCCTTCTGCAGCCGCTGCAGCAGCGCCAGCACCTGCTGCTGCACCGTCACGTCGAGCGCGCTGGTCGGCTCGTCGAGCACCAGCAGCTGCGGCTGCACTATCAGTGCGCGCGCGATCGCCAGGCGCTGGCGCTGGCCGCCGGAAAACTCATGCGGATAGCGCTGCATCAGCCCCGGGTACTGCAGCTCGGTCAGGCCGACGTCGGCCAGGGCCTGCTCCACACGCTGGCGACGATCGACTGCCACGCCGGTGGCCGCGTGCACGCGCAGCCCTTCGCCGACGATCTCCTCCACCGTGAGGCGCGGCGACAGCGACGAGAACGGGTCCTGGAACACCACCTGCACGCTGCGGCGCAGCGCCTGGTTGGCCGGACTGTTGCGCGTGGCCGGCAGATGCCAGGCCTGGCCATTGATACGCAGTTGTCCGTCGGACGGCAGCAGGCCCAAAATGGCCTGGGCCAGCGTTGACTTGCCCGAGCCCGATTCGCCCACGATGCCCAGCGTGTGGTGCGGCAGCAGGCGCAGGTCAACGCCCTTGACGGCAACAAACTCGCCCTTGCGGAACCAGCCGCGCAGCCCGGGCAGCGGCGTCGCGTAGCGCACCTGCAGCTGCTGTGTCTCGACCAGCACCTTGTCTGCGCGCGGCGGCGACTCCACCACGTCGCGCTGCGGCACGCTGCCGATCAGGCGCCGCGTATAGGCATGCTGGGGATGGGCAAACACTTCGTGCACCGGACCCTGTTCGACCAGCAGTCCGCGCTCCATGACTGCGGCGCGGTCGGCAAAGCGGCGCACCAGATTCAGGTCATGGGTGATCAGCAGCAGCGCCATGCCGGTCTGGCGCTGCAGCTCGCCGAGCAGCTCCAGGATCTGCACGCGCAGCGTGACATCGAGCGCCGTCGTCGGCTCGTCGGCCAGCAGCAGCTTGGGCGCGGAAGCCAGCGCCATGGCAATCATCGCGCGCTGGCGCTGGCCGCCGCTGAGCTGATGGGCAAACGAACGCGCGCGCCGCTCGGGCTCCGGAATGCCCGTGGTGGCAAGCAATTCGACGGCCTGCTTGCCGGCCTGGGCGAGCGACAGCGACTGCTTGAGCTGCAGCACTTCAGCGACCTGATCGCCGACCGTCATCAGCGGGTTCAGCGCCGTCATCGGCTCCTGGAAGATCATCGCCACGTCGCCGCCGCGCACGCCGCGCATTTCGCGCTCGGACAGCGCCAGCAGATCGCGGCGGTCAAACAGCACCTGGCCGCTGATGCGCGCCTCGCCTGCCAGGCGCAGCAGCGACAGCGCGGTCACGGTCTTGCCCGAACCCGACTCGCCGACCAGCGCCAGCTTTTCACCCGCATGCAGCTGGAAGTTCACGCCATGCACCACCTGCTTGTCGCCAAAGCGCACCTGCAGGTCGCGCACGTCGAGCAGTGGCGTGGAGGATGGGTTCATTTGCGTCATGCTTTTTCCGATACCTGGGCCTTGCGCGGATCGAGCGCATCGCGCAGCGCGTCGCCCATGAATGTCAGCAGCAGCAAGGTGCTCACCAGCACGGCAAACGTGCCCAGCGAAATCCACCAGGCATCGATGCTGTTCTTGCCCTGGCTCAGCAGCTCGCCCAGGCTGGGGGTGCCGGGCGGCACGCCCAGGCCCAGGAAGTCTAGCGATGTCAGCGCGAGAATCGCGGCGCTCATGCGAAACGGCAGGAAGGTGACCACGGGCGTGAGACTGTTGGGCAGGATGTGGCGCCAGATGATCTGCGCATTGCCCACGCCCAAAGCGCGCGCGGCCTTCACATAGTCGAGCTGGCGGTTGCGCAGGAACTCGGCGCGCACGTAGTCGGACAGCCCCATCCAGCCGAACAGGCTCAGCAGCACCAGCAGCAAGGCGATGCTGGGCGCGAACAGCGCGCTGAAGATGATCAGCAGGTAGAGCTCGGGCATGGAGCCCCAGATCTCGATGAAGCGCTGGAACGCGAGGTCGGTCCGGCCGCCGAAAAAGCCCTGGATCGCTCCCGTGATGACGCCCAGCAGCACACCGGTGACGGTCAGCGCCAGCGCGAACAGCACGCTCACGCGAAAGCCGTAGATCAGCTGCGCGAGCAGGTCGCGCCCGCGGTCGTCCGTGCCCAGCCAGTTGGCCGCGCTCGGTGGCGAGGGGTTGGGCAGCGCCGCGAAATAGTTGATCGACTGCGGGCCGTAACGGTTGGGCGTGTAGACCGCCCAGTTGCCGGGCGCGGCCAGCTGCTCGGCGATGAACGGATCGAGGTAGTCGGTCGTGGTCTCGAAATCGCCGCCAAACGTGGTCTCGGGGTAGTCGTTCCACAGCGGCCAATAGGTCTGGCCCTGGTAATGCACGACGATGGGTCGGTCGTTGCTCAGCAGCTCGGCGCCCAGGCTCAGCAGCACCATCGCGCAGAAGACGATCAGGCTCCAGTAGCCCAGGCGGTTGCGCTCGAAACGCTGCCAGGCGCGGCGCGCGGGCGACAGCGAAGGGCGCAGCGAAGGCGCAGCAGATGTGGAATCAGTCGAACTTGACACGTGGATCCACCCAGACATAGCAAAGGTCGCTGATCAGCTTGGTCACCAGGCCGATCAGCGTGAACAGATACAGGGTTCCAAGCACGACCGGATAGTCGCGCCGGATCACGCTTTCATAGCTCAGCAGCCCCAGGCCGTCGAGCGAGAACAGGGTTTCTATCAGCAGCGAGCCCGCGAAGAATGCGCCGATGAAGGCCGCGGGAAAGCCGGTGATGATGGGAATCAGCGCGTTGCGGAACACATGCTTCCACAGCACCTGGCGCTCGCTCAGGCCCTTGGCGCGCGCGGTGAGCACGTACTGCTTGCGGATTTCCTCGAGGAAGGCGTTCTTGGTCAGCATGGCGGTGACGGCGAAGCTGCCCGCGACCATGGCCGTGATCGGCAGCGCGATGTGCCACAGGTAGTCGACGATGCGCGCGCCCCAGCCCAGCTGCTCCCAGTTGGCCGAGGTCAGGCCGCGCAGCGGAAACCACTGCAGCTGGCCGCCGAAGATCACCAGCAGCGCCACGCCCAGCACAAAGCCCGGAATCGCATAGCCCACGAGAATCAGCAGCGTGGTCACGAGATCGAAGCGCGAGCCCGCGCGCACCGCCTTGGCCACGCCCAGCGGCACGGCGACGAGATAGCTGATCAGGAAGGTCCACAGCCCCAGGCTGATGGACACCGGCAGTTTCTCCACCACCAGGTCCCAGACCGCCTTGTTGTGGAAAAAGCTGCGACCCAGATCGAAGCGCGCGAACTGGCCCAGCATCTGGAAGAAGCGCTCATGCGCAGGCTTGTCGAAGCCGTAGAGCGCCTTGATCTGTTCTAGGCGCTGCGGGTCCACGCCCTGGGCGCCGCGGTAGTTCATGCCGCCGCCCCCGCCCGTCGCCCCGCCCACTCCGGCCTTGGCTTCGGCCAGATACTGCTCCACCGGCCCGCCGGGAACGAACTGGATCACGACAAAGGTCAGCAGCAGCACGCCCAGCAGCGTGGGCACCATCAGCAGCAGCCGCTTGAGGATATAGACGAACATGGTCAGCCTTTCTAGCGGGGCTCGGCGGAAGTCTGCGGCGGCAGCCTGGCCCACCAGGTGTCCAGCGCCCAGAGCTCGCCCGTGGCATAGGGCGGCACGGTCTCGGGGCGTTGCAGCCGCCAGGCGTTGTAGACCATGCGGTGCGTGCCCGCGCTCCACTGCGGAATCAGATAGTGGCTGTGCGCGATCACGCGTTCGAGCGCATGGCAGGCCGGCAGCAATTCTTCCTGCGACCTGGCCGTGGTGATGGCCTTGATCAGCGCATCGACGGCCGGGTTCTTGACGCCGGCATAGTTGCCCGAATCCTCGGTGTCCGCGGCCTTGCTGCCGAACAGGTCGGCGAATTCCTGGCCCGGGTTGTGCGTGCCCTGGAAGACGATGGTCGCCATGTCGAAATCGAATTTCTGCAGCCGCTGCTGGAACAGCGCGAAGTCGACGGCGCGGTACTTGAGCCTGATGCCCAGCTTCTCGAGGTTGCGCTGCCAGGGCGCGACCGTGCGCAGGCTGCCCTCGCCGCTGTCCATGTATTCGAGCTCCAGCGCCTGGCCGGCCGCGTTGCGCAGCACGCCGTCCTGCACGCTCCAGCCCGCATCGCGCAGCAGCTGCTGGGCGCGGCGCAGATTGGCACGCAGCGAATTCGGTGGATCGGTGCGCGGCGGGCGGTACATTTCGCCGAACGCCGCGGCCGGAATCTGCGCGCGCCAGGGCTCCATCAGCGCCAGCTCGGCCGCGCTGGGCAGGCCGCGCGTCTCGCAGGCCGTGTTGCCGAACATGCCGCGCACGCGGTAGTACGAGCCGTAGAACATCTGGCGGTTCATCCACTCGTAATCCATCGCCAGATCAAGCGCTTCGCGCACGCGTGCGTCCTGCAGCAGCGGCCGGCGCGTGTTGAGCACATAGCTCTGGAAGCCCGATGGCAGCTTGTGTTCGAACTCGCCCTTGACCAGCTCGCCCGTGGAAAAGCGCTTGCCGCTGATGCGCCGCGCCCAGTCGCCGGCACTGTAGACGCGCATCAGATCGAACTCGCCGGCCTTGAGGGCTTCGAGCCGCGCGGTGTTGTCCTTGTAGATCTTGACGCTCACGCGCTCGAAGTTGGCCGTGCCCTTGCGCGCGCCCAGATCCCTCGCCCAGTAGTTCGCGTCGAGCACATAGGTGATGTCCTTGCCGAAACGCACCGGACCCACGCGGTACGGGCCGCTGCCGATGGGGATTTCCATCACCACCTGATCGAAAGGCTTGACCTTGCCGTCCTCGCCGCGCGCCCAGTCGGGGCTGAAGATGGGCAGGCCGCCCACGGTCAGCGGCAGTTCGCGGTTGGGCACATGAAAACGAAAGCGCACCGTGCGCTCATCGACCACGTCCGCGCCCGCGACGTCGATCAGCAGCGTCTTGTAGGCCGGCGAAGTGTATTGGCCGATCAGCGTCTCGAAGCTGTACTTCACGTCCTTGGCCAGCACCGGCTTGCCGTTGTGAAAGCGCGCCTCGCGCCGCAGCCGGAATGTCGCCGACAGGCCGTCGGGCGCGACGTCCACGTCTTCGGCGAGCAGGCCGTAGCCGGTCGCGGTCTCGTCGAGCGAACCGGTGAGCAGCGTGTCGAACAGCAGATTCGACAAATAGGCCGGCGCATTGCCCTTGATGGTGAACGGGTTGTACTTGTCGAAAGTCGATACCCGCAGGTTGCTCACCAGCCGCATCTCGCCGCCCTTGGGCGCCTGCGGATTGACGTAATCGAAATGCGTGAAGCCCGCGGGATAGCGCGGCTGCCCCCATAACGCATAGGCATGCGCGCTCCAGGCAGGGGAGGCACCGAGAAGCAGCAGAGAAAACATCCAGTAGCGCATGAGACAATTCTGCCCTAGCCTTGACCGGATGCGTCCATCGCCCGGTCGCCGCGCGCAACAGAATTTGCGAACTGCACATTCCTACCTACTTCCCTGGAGAAAAACAATGGGTTTCCTCACCGGCAAAAAACTGCTGATCACCGGCGTTCTGTCCAACCGTTCCATCGCCTACGGCGTCGCCAAGGCCTGCCATGCACAAGGCGCCGAACTCGCGTTCAGCTATGTCGGTGAGCGCTTCAAGGACCGCATCACCGAATTCGCGGCCGACTTCGATTCCAAGCTGGTGTTCGACTGCGACGTGGCCGACGACGCGCAGATCGAGAAGCTGTTTGCCGACCTGGGACAGACCTGGGGCAAGTTCGACGGCTTCCTGCACTCGATCGGCTTTGCGCCGCGCGAAGCGATTGCCGGCAACTTCCTCGACGGCCTGAGCCGCGAGAACTTCCGCATTGCCCACGACATCAGCGCCTACAGCTTCCCCGCGATGGCCAAGGCCGCCCTGCCCTACCTCAACGACAAGTCGTCGCTGCTGACGCTGTCGTACCTGGGCGCGCTGCGTTCCATCCCCAACTACAACACCATGGGCCTGGCCAAGGCCTCGCTCGAAGCTTCGGTGCGCTACCTCGCCGAAGCCGTGGGCCGCACCGAAGACGGTCGCACCATCCGCGCCAACGGCATTTCCGCCGGCCCTATCAAGACCCTGGCCGCGAGCGGCATCAAGGACTTCGGCAAGCTGCTCAGCCGCGTTGCCGACGCCTCGCCGCTGCGCCGCAACGTGACGCCCGAAGACGTGGGCAATGTCGCGGCCTTCATGTTCTCCGACCTGGCCGCGGGCGTGACCGCTGAAATCACTTACGTTGACGGCGGCTTCAGCCAGACCGCGGGCCTGAGCGCCGACCAAGTCTGATCATCACGCAGCGGCGTCGAGTTGAAAGCCATGGGCGCGAGTCCATGGCTTTTTTCATTGTCGAAGCGCCTGGCGTGACGCTGCTTTCGATGCACGCGAAAGGTGCAGGGACATGGCGCAGGCCCTGGTCACCTGCGGCATGACGAACTAAGCTGGCGGCAATTTCAGCCCAGCGCGCCGACCCGATGTCATCCAGCGAACACGAACACGATCCCCATCACGGCCACGACCATGGCCACGCGCACGCAGAGCCACACGCACATGACCACGGCCCTGGCGCCCATTCGCATGCGCCATCGGTCACGGCGTCGAATGCCAGGCGCATCCAATGGGTCTTCGTGATGACGCTGGGCTATGCGGGCGTGCAGGCCGTGGGCGGCTGGCTGTCGGGCTCGCTGGCCTTGATCGCCGATGCAGGCCACATGCTGTCCGACGCCGCGGCGCTGCTGCTGGCGCTGATCGCCTACCGCATCGCGGCGCGCGCGCCCGACAAGCTGCGCACCTATGGCTTTCACCGCGTGCGCGTGCTCGCGGCGCTGGCCAATGGCGCCACGCTGCTGCTGCTCGTGGCCTGGATCGCCTGGGAAGCCGTGGCGCGCTTTCGCCAGCCCACGGAAGTGCTTGCCGGGCCCATGCTGGCCGTGGCCGTCGTAGGCCTGCTGGTGAACGTGGTCGGTGCCTGGGTGCTGATGCGCGGCGAGCAGAACGACGGCAATCTGCGCGGCGCGCTGCTGCATGTGGTCGGAGATCTGCTGGGCTCGGTGGGGGCGATCGCGGCCGCGGTCGGCATCATGTATACGGGCTGGACCGTGCTCGACCCGATTCTGTCGGTGCTGGTCGCGGTGCTCGTGGTGCGTTCGGCCTGGAGTCTGGTTTCGGACGCGCTGTTGATACTGCTGCAGGCAGTGCCGCGCGGGCTCGATGTCGAAGCCGCGCAAGCGGCCATCGCGCGCCTGCCCGGCGTCGCCGAAGTCGGCCATTTCCATGCCTGGACGCTGACCGACGAGCGCGTGGTAGCCACGGTGCATGTCACCCCTTCACCCGGCACCGACCCGCTGATGCTGCCAAAGCAGGTCGCCGATCTGCTGCGCGACAAGCATGCCATCGAACATGTGACGGTGCAGGTGGACCCGCCGGGCGGGCTGCGCGGCCCGCATTGAGGTACTGGACTTACTCGGCGCGCAGCGAGGCGTTGAGCTGGTCTATGACTTCGGCCCACTCGGCATCGGCACGCAGTTCGTCGCGCAGCAGGCGTGCCTGGGACTCGTTCCAGAACGGCGCTTCATGCAGCAGCACCGCGTTGTCCAGCGGCGCGTGTTCGCGGATGAAGTCGGCAATGCCCTGGGGATCGTCGGCCAGGCCCAGTTGAGCGAACAGTTCGGAGAAGCGGGGATTGATGGTATCCATGGAAAAGTCCTTTGCACGATCGAGTTGATGGCTACGCGGCCACGTGGGCGGCCGCGAAAAATGGCGCTGACAGGACTGCTTCGACGGCGTTGCCGTGGTTGCAGCGCTGTTGAAGCATTGTGCAGGATTCCCCCGTGGTCCACGCTCCCGAAGCTGTCGGAGAAAGCGCCGAGACAGCCGTAGATTATTCGGGCTGTATGCCCGCGGCCTTGATCACCTTGCCCCACTTGGCGGTTTCCTCGGCCTGGAATTTCGCGAGTTCTTCGGGCGTGCCATGCCAGCGGCTGGTGCCCGACAGCGTGTAGAAGCTCGCGGCCTGGCGGCTTTCCACCGCCTTGCCCAGCAGGCCGCTGAGCTGGTTGACGATCTGCGGCGGCGTGCCCGCGGGCAGGTACGCAGCAAACCAATAGCCCATGTTGTAGCCCTTGATCCCGGCCTGCTCGATGGTCGGCACATCGGGCAGCATGGCGCTGCGCTCCTGCGTGGAGAAACCCAGCGCCTTGAGCTTGCCGGCCTGCACCTGCGGCAGGCCCGTGGAGACATCGGTGATCATCAGATCGATCTGGCCGCCCAGCAGATCGGTGATCGCCAGCGGATTGCTCTTGTAGGGCACATGCAGTATGTCGACGCCCGCGAGCTGCTTGAGCATCTCGCCGGCCATGCGGCTCGACGAGCTGCCGCTGCCGAACGTCAGCTTGCCGGGGTTGGCCTTGGCATAGGCCACGAGGTCCTTGACCGACTGCAGCGGCGAGGAGGAATTGACCACCAGCACCTGGCCGCCCTTGCCCAGGCCGGTCACGGCAGCGAAGTCCTTGACCGGGTCGTAGGGCAGCTTCTTGTACAGGTGTTCGTTGGCCGCATGCGTGGTGTTGGTGGTGATCAGCACCGTGTAGCCGTCGGGCGCGGCGCGCGCCACGCCCTGGGCGGCGAGCATGCCGCTGGCGCCGCCCTTGTTTTCCACCACCACGGCCTGGCCCGTTTCCTGGGTGATAGCCTGGCCCAGCGCGCGCGCGATCTGGTCGGTGGCGCTGCCGGCCGCAAACGGCACGACAAAGGTCAGCGCCTTGGCCGGGTACTTGGCGGCCGTCTGCGCAAAGGCCGCGGGCGCGGCCAGCGCCAGCGCCGCGGCAATGCCTGCGGCCAGCGTGTGTCGGCGCAGCGCGTTGGGGGTCATGGTCTTGTTCATGGTTTGTCTCCGGGGTTGTAGTAGTTGGTGGAATGAACGGGAACTAGGACTCTTGCGGCCCCTTGCAATGCACCAGCAGATCGGCGGGCAAGGCGATCTCCATCTGCAGCAGATCGAAGGCCAGCGCCTTGCCATGGCTGTCGAGGTTGAGTGCGCTGTTGACACCGCCTTCGAGCATGTCGTCGAGCACGAAATTGAGCGCCTGCAGCCTGGGCAGCACATGGCGCGCGACCTTGCTGGGACTGCGCGCCGCGAAATGCGCGGCCACGCGCTCGGCCGTGACCTGGGCTTCGATCACCGGCCACAGGGCCGGGTGGTAGGCAATCACGCTGATGTTGCTGCGGTTGCCTTTGTCACCGGTGCGGCCATGGGCCAGGCGGTACAGGGGCAGGCTCAAGGTGTTGGAAGTGTTCATGGCAAATGGCATGGTTCAGGGCAGCGCCGCGGCGGGATGCCACCAGCGCCAGCCACAGGGAATCTGCGCGCGCGGCAGCAGACAGGACACCGTCGACAGCCGCGAGCGCAGCTGGGTGCGCACGCCGCCGCCGCCGCCCGGCCCGCAGGTATAGAGCGCATTGACTTCGCGCAGCAGCACTTCGGCGGCCCGGGCCGTGGGCTGCTCCCAGGCCCAGCGCACGCGCACATCGCGCGGCGCTGGCGCGGCCCCGAGATGCGCCAGCCACTGGCCCTGGTCGTCGCCGAGCACGCTGGTCACGCCGATGAAGTCGCAGCGCAGCTTGCCTTGCGCGCCCAGGCGCGTGGCAATGATCTGGCGCGCCAGCTGGGCGCGCGCCAGTGCATGCGCGCCCGCATAGGAAATCTCGGCTTCGGCGAGCCAGCCGCGTTCGCTGCAGACATTGATCTTGAGGTGGCTGGGCCGCGCGTGGCCGCGCACGCCTTCAAGCCGCACCTGGTCGGGGCCGACTTCGCTGACCCAGGCATCGCTGATGTCGGCGACGACATCGGGCGTCAGATAGGCCGCGGGGTCGTGCACTTCATAGAGCAACTGTTCCTTGACGGTCTGGGCGTTGATCAGTCCGCCAGTGTTTGCCGGCTTGCCGATGGTGCAGCTGCCGTCGGCTTCGATGCGCGCGATCGGAAAGCCCACATGGGCCAGATCGGGCACATCCTTGTAGCCCGGATCGGCAAAATAGCCGCCCGAGACTTGGGAGCCGCATTCGAGCAGGTGGCCGGCCATGGTGCCGCGCGCCAGCAGATCCCAATCGTCCCAGGCCCAGCCATGCCAGGCCACGGCCGGGCCCAGCACCAGCGCCGGGTCGGCGACCCGGCCCGCGATCACGATCTCGGCGCCGTCCTGCAGCGCCTGGGCAATCGGCTGGGCACCGATATAGGCGTTGGCGCTGACGACCCGCGACGCGGGCCAATCGGCGCCGCATGCGGCCTGCAAGCCCTGGGCATGCTCGGCGCCCATCAGGTCATCGCCATGTACCAGTGCCATGCGCGGCACGCGAAGGCCCAATTCCGCGGCCAGGGCCGCGATACAGGCCGCCGCGCCCGCGGGATTGGCCGCGCCGAAATTGCTCACGATGCGAATGCCGTGCGCTATGCAGTCGGCCAGCACGGGCCGCAGCAGATCGGCCAGCAGCGGCTCGTAGCCTGCGGCCGGATCACGCTCGCGCGCCAGCTGCGCCAGCGCCAGCGTGCGCTCGGCCAGGGTTTCAAAGATCAGCACCGCGGGCTCGCCCGCGGCCATCAAGGCGTCGACCACGGGCCGCGCGGCGTCGGTGCGATCGCCCGAAAACCCCGCGCCGCAGCCCACGAGAAGCGGCCCGCGGGGCGTGGAGGCAGAAGCCGGCCCCGAGGGCCAGCGCGTGGAATTCAGATCAGGAATGGTGTTCGCCATGGAGCCAATATAGAGAAAGCGATTTATGTTGTAAATTCGATGATTTGGATAGATTGATTTGCATCACCTATGAATCTGACCACCCGGCAACTCCAGGCTTTTGCCGCCCTGCATCAGCATCTGAGCTTCACGCGCGCCGCACAGCAATGCCATCTGTCACAACCCGCATTCAGCGCCTTGATCCAGGGCCTGGAGCAGGGCCTGGGCGCGCAGCTGTTCGAGCGCAGCACGCGGCATGTGGTGCTCACTGCCGCGGGCCAGGACTTCCTGCTCCATGCCCAGCGCCTGCTTGCCGCGATCGATCAGGCCGTGCAGTCGATGCAGGGTGCGGCCGAGTTGCGCGCCAGCCGCGTCACCGTCGCCCTGCTGCCGTCGCTGGCCGCCCACTGGCTGCCGTCGCTGCTGGCGCAGTTCGCGCAGTCGCATCCGCAGATCCAGGTGCAGGTGCGCGACGCCTTGAACACCCCCTGCCTCGACAGCGTGCAGCAGGGCCAGGCCGACTGGGCGCTGTGCACGGCGCTGGCGCGCCACCCCGATCTGCATGCGGCGGCCGTGGCCGAGGAAACCTTTTATCTCGTCTGCGCGCGCGATCACGCGCTGGCGCAGACCGCCGCGCCGGTCTCCCCCCAGGCGCTGCGCGGTCTGCCTTTCGTGCACCTCGCGGCCCACACCAGCGTTCGTGCCAGCGTAGACGCCTGGCAGGCGGCGGTGTTCAACGCTGCGCTGCTGCACACCCGCATGGAAGTCGAGCAGCTCGCCACCGTCATGGGCATGGTGCGCGCCGGCCTGGGTGTGAGCCTGGTGCCCGCGCTGTCGCTGGCCTATTTCCAGGACCCGGGCATTGCGATACGCCGGCTCGAAGGCCTGGCGCCCGCGCGCACGATCTACTGGGTGCGCCACCGCCACCAGAGCCTGGGCCCGGCCGCCCAGGCGTTCTACGACAGCGCCCAGCATTCGCTGCAGGCCTGGCTGCAAAGCCAGGAGGAAATGCAGTCGGCGGGCCGGACGTGAAAAGCCATGTCGCGCGCGACTGGCTATGATGGCCTGAGCCCCCAACGCAGGCGCCCGCACGATGAGTCCTCTGCCCCTTTTTCCCTTGCGCAGCGAATGCCCGCCCGGTGCCTGCACCTGCGGGCGCGATGCGCTGCTGCAGGACCCGCAGGCCGACCTGCGCATCATGCGGCTCACGCGCGAAGACGAAAAGCGCCTGGTGCAGCGGCTGGAGAACCTCGCCAGCCTGGCCGATCTGCGCCACATGCAGCAGCGCATGCAACTGCAGTTGGGGCTGGAACTGGACATACAGACCAGCCCACGCGAAGTGCGCACGCTGCGCGGCATCACCATCCTGGTGCTGGAGCGCCCGGGGCTGTGCCGCAAGACGCGCCAGGCGATTCCGGCGGCGATCAAGCGCAGCTTCGAGCAGCGACCCGAAATTGCGTTTGAACTGCTTGATGAGCAAAGCCTGTTTGCGTCGCAAGCTGCCCTGCCCATGACCACCGCGCCCGCGTCACGCTAACGCTTCAAGCCATCTTCGCCGGCAACGCCTGCGGCTAGTCACGCCGGCCTTGGCCCACGCCAAGACCCCCTCCCGTGCTGCCAGGCACATGGGCCGCAAGAAAAAGCGATCTTTCTCACCATGCCATGGGATGCACCCATGCAATTTCAGCGCCGCCTTATTGATAGCTTGAAACTATCAAAATACAATAATCAATGATTAATAACTTAAAAATCTCCAGACAGTGGCACGCAATGCAGCCGCCTGTGACACACCAACCGTGCCGCAAGAATCCGCCCAGGATTTGAGCTGTGCCAGTTGATCCTCGCCAACCCAAGGACAAGCACCATGACCGATATCCTCCAGCCCCGCGCGCATCGAGCGAACGCCTGGCCGCGCCCAAAGCCTGGCGGTAGCTCACCATGATTGTGCTAATGAGCCCTGAAACCTGGCCATTTGGCGCGGCCCTGGCAACCGTGGTCGGGCTGACAGTGATCGAAGGCGTGGGCCTGCTGTTCGCGCACAGCCCCGCGCACGCGCTCGATGGCCTGCTGCCCGACATGCCCGAAATGCCCGATGGGCTGGAACGTGCGTTGGGCTGGCTCCACCTGGGCAGGGTTCCGGCCCTGATACTGCTGATCCTGTTTTTGACCGGCTTTGCCGTGTCGGGCTATGGGATGCAGGCGGTGGCCGGCACGCTGTCGGGCCGCTTGTTGCCATGGTGGCTGGCTTCGCTGCCCGCAGCGTTCAGCGGCCTGTGCTGCGTGCGTGCGATCGGCGGCCTGCTCACGCGGGTACTGCCCGACAACGAGACCACGGCTGTCAGCGGCCAATCCCTGGTGGGCCGCACAGGCGTGGTCACACAAGGCATAGCACGCACCGGCATGGCAGCCCAGACCAAGGTTCGCGACGCGAACGGCGACTTGCATTACGTGCTCGTCGAGCCTGACATCGCGGCCGAAACTTTTGCAGAAGGCGACGCGGTACTGCTGGTGCGCAAGACCGGCGCTCGCTTTTACGGCATCCGCAAGCCCCACCCCGAACTGCTTTAGTGCGGGCGAAACTCTTCAATCAGAGGAAAAAATGCTCAACGACACACAGATGAACGACATGCTGATCAATATCGGCGTTCCGGCCGGCATTGCACTGTTTGCCTTGGTGGCCATTGGCCTCATCGTGGCACGCCTCTACCAGCGCGCCAGCAAAGAGACCGCCTTCGTGCGCACCGGTCTAGGGGGCCAGAAAGTCATCATCAACGGAGGCACGCTGGTGTTGCCGGTTTTTCACGAAATCATTCCGGTCAACATGAACACGCTCAAGCTGGAGGTCTCGCGCAAGGAAGAGCAAAGCCTCATCGCACTCGACCGCATGCGCGTCGACGTGGCAGCCGCGTTCTTCGTGCGCGTCAAGCAAATGGCCGAATCGGTCAGCACTGCCGCACAAACGCTGGGCCGCAAGACAATGGAGCCGCAGCAACTCAAAGTGCTGGTGGAAGACAAGTTTGTCGACGCCCTGCGTGCCACTGCCGCGACCATGACCATGCAGGAATTGCAGGACAAGCGCCGTGAGTTCGTGCAAGCCGTGCAAAACGCAGTGGCCGAAGATCTGGAAAAGAACGGACTGGAGCTGGAATCCGTGTCGCTCATCAGCATGGACCAGACTGCCAAGGATTTCTTCAACCCCGACAACGCCTTCGACGCCGAAGGCCTGACCCGCTTGACGCAGGAAACCGAGGCACGCCGCAAACAGCGCAACGATATTGAGCAAGATACCGAAGTGCAGGTGCGCACAAAGAACCTGGAGGCCGAACGCGTCAAGCTCGACATCTCCAAGAACCAAGAGTTTGCCAAGCTGACGCAATTGCAGGCGATCGCCAATGCCAGGGCCGAGCAAATTGCCGAAATCGCAAAAACCGAGGCAGAACGCCAACGCGAAGCCGAAGAAGTGCGGATCACCGCCGACCGTCAAGTCAAGGAGCGGCGCATCGAGGCCGATCGCACGGTGAACAGCGCAGAAATCGACAAGAACCTGGCCATTCAGAAAAAGAACATCGAGGCGGAGCGCGAAACGCGCATCAAGCAGGCCCAGCAGCGCCAGTCGGTGGAGCTCGCCAACCAGGATGCCGCCATCGCCATCGCGCGAAAATCCGAAGAACAATCACAGGCCGACGCTACCGCCAACGCGGCTTTGGCGGATTCCGTGCGCTCGGAGGAGCTGGTGAAAACGGCGCGTGAAATGGCTGTGGCTGAACGCGGCAAGGCCATTCAACTGATCGATGCCGCAAAAGAAGCCGAGCAGCAGGCCATAGGCGTCAAGGTTGCTGCGCAGGCCGAACGTGAAGCCGCCGAGAATCGCGCCGCCGCCATCACCGTGGAGGCCCATGCGCGCAAAGACGCGGCGTTGGCCGAAGCCGAAGGTATTGCCGCCATCAATGAAGCCAAGAACCGCCTGGGCGTTGCCCAGATTGATTTGGCCGTGCGCCTGCAGCTCATCGAGTCACTGCCCCAGATCCTGGAGCAGGCGGCCAAGCCGATGGAGAAAATCGATTCCATTCGACTCTTCCAAGTCAACGGCTTGCCGGGCATGGGTTCGGGCGCAGGCGGTCATGGCAGCGCACCAGCGGCCGGCGGCACGCTGCCAGAGCAGGTGGTGAACTCCGCCTTGCAGTATCAAGTGGCCAAACCCATTGTCGACGCCATCATGAAAGATGCCGGACTGGCCAATCCTTCGCTGACCGGTATCGCCCAGTCAATAGCCGGCATGGTGACGCTTCCCACCGCACCAGCCGCCGATGCGCCTTTGCTTGACGCTGCCTCGCTGCGAGCGCAGGAGCCCGTTGCCTAGAATGCCTGACGCCATCGGGACTTCGGCGAAGCCGGTGCCGCGTCCTGCAACCGCGCTCGACAGGCGCAGGACAAGCGGCCATACCTGCCGCGCGCGTCACCCCAGCTGCGCCTTGAAGAACGCAATCGTGCGCTCCCATGCCAGCTTGGCCGCGGCCGCGTCGTAGCGCGGCGTGGTGTCGTTGTGAAAGCCGTGCTGCGTGCCCGCATAGTGGTGCACCTCGAACTTCGCGCCAGCCGCCCTGAGTGCGGCTTCGTAGGCGGGCCAGGCGGCATTGATGCGCTCGTCGACGGCCGCCAGATGCACCAGCAGCGGCGCCTTGACCTTGGCCGCCAGCGCCGGATCGGGCGTGTTGCCGTAGAAAGGCACGGCGGCGCGCAGCTCGGGCAGCTGGGTCGCCAGCCAGTGCGACATGCCGCCGCCGTAGCAAAAGCCCACCACGCCCAGCTTGCCGTCGCCATCGGCGCGCACGCGCAACCACTGCGCGGCGGCCACGAAGTCTTCGCGCGTGCTCTCCTGATCGAGCTTGGCGAAGGCCTCGCGCGCCTTGTCTTCATCGCCGGGATAGCCGCCCAGCGGCGTGAGCGCATCGGGAGCGAAGGCCATGAAGCCTTCGAGCGCCAGGCGCCGGGTCACGTCTTCGATATGCGGGTTGAGGCCGCGGTTCTCGTGCACCACGAGCACCATGGGCAGGCGCGCCGCGCCTGCGGCCGACGGCCGTGCGAGGTAGCCATTGATCTTGCCGTAGACCGAGGGCGAAGGCAGCGTGACGCGCTGCGTGGTCACCCGGCTGTCCTGCGCGGGCACCTGCTGGCCCGCGGCGAAATTGGGGCTCAGCGCCGCGAGCAGTCCTGCCGCCGTGACGCCGGCCTTCGCATAGCGCTGCGCCTGGCCGAGAAAACTGCGCCTGTCCATGTCGCCATGCACATAGGCGTCAAAGAGAATCAGCAGTTCCTGGTCGAAATCGGCGGCAGTCAAGCGTTTGGTCATTGGCGGCTCCTGAACAAGGGATGGGAAGCGAAGATCTTACGACCATGCCGCCCCATCCACCAGCGCCGCCGGGTCGTCAGGGCCGTGCCAGGCGCCAGACGTTGCCCACGCCTTCACCCGTGGCGTCGCCCGGACGGCTGTCCTTGGCCCAGAAGTACAGCGGCCGGCCCTTGTAGGCCCACTGGGTCTTGCCGTCGTCGCGCGTGATGACGCTCCAGTCGCCAATGGGCTTGGCACCCGCGGGCGCCATCAGCGGCGGCCAGTTGGTCGCGCAGCCGCCGTTGCAGACGCTCTTGCCGCTGCCCACGGCATCGCGGTCGAACACATACAGCGTCATCTGATTGGGGCCTACGAGCATGCCGTTCATGGTCGTCGCGGGCGAAGCCTGGGACTGGGTCATGGAGGCTTGGCTGCTGGGCGCCGTATTGCACGCGGTCAATGCGACCGAGGCCAGAAAAGCGATCGAAGCCATACGTAGCATGGTGTACTCCTTGAGGTTGAAAAGCTGGATAAGGCGCATGATTGCATCATCCTTGACGCCTGTGGAAGTCACCAGGGCAGTATCTGCCTTTTTGCCCATGCCGTGGTAACGAACTTCAACCACGCGTCGTCCAACGACCTCACCACAGCGGCCGGCGCTGCAGCATGGCCTGGAATTTCTCGTGCACCACGATGCCGCTGTTCAGGCGCATCCAGGGGCTGGTGATGCCGGGATCGACGCTGAAGATGCGCCCCGGCGCCACCGTGATCTGCTCGGCGGTCAGGTACTCCGACAGCGCCAGAGAATCCTCCAAACCTTCGAAGCGCACCCACATGTAGAGACTTTCGGCGGGCTCGCAGAAGAAGCGCGCGCCCGCATCGCCCAGCAACTGGCGCGACTGGCGCGTGGCCTGGGCCACATGCGATTTGAGCGCGCTGATGTGCTTGGCATAGGTGCGTTCGCGCAGGATGGTGTCGACCGTGCGCTCGGCGTACTCCGAGCTGTTTACATGCACGATGGATTTGAGATCGGCAAGCTCGGAGGCCATGTCGGCGCTGCAGGCCAGAAAGCCCACGCGCAGCGCGGCCGACAGCGACTTCGAAAACGAGCCTATGTAGATCGTGCGCTGCAGCTGGTCCAGCGCCGCCAGCCGCGTCTGCTCGTGCGGCTTGAGATCGGCCAGCGGGTCCATGTCGACCAGCAGCAGATTGTATTTTTCGGCCAGCGCCAGCAGCCGCCTGGCCTTGTCGGCACTGATGTCCGAGCCCGTGGGATTGTGGCCCACGGACTGCACGAAGAACAGCCGCGGGCGCTTGCGAATCAGCACCTGTTCCAGCACCTCCAGATCCGGGCCGTCGGGCTGGCGCGGAATGCCCGCGATTTCCGCGCCATGCACCTTGAGCTTGGCGAACAGGAAGTAATAGCCGGGATCGTCGACCAGCACCGTCGCGCCCGGTGGAATCATGTAGCGCAGCACCAGGTCCATCGCCTGGTTGGCGCCATGGGTCATGAGGATCTGGCGCGGGTCGGTCTCTATGCCCAGATTGCCGAGCTTGCGCACCAGCTGCTGGCGCAGCGGCAGATAGCCGTAGCGGTTGCCGTAACTGAACAGCGCGCCCAGGCCGCCGCGCGCGACCTTGTGGTGCACGCGGTCCAGGCGCGCGCCCGCGAGCCATTCGGGCGGCGGCATGCCGTCGGCCGCGCGTATCGCCTGGGGATCGTCCTTGAGCTGCTCGCGTATCAGCCAGACCCAGTCCTTGGCACGCCCCAGCGCGTGATCGTCCATGTCGGCCGGCTCGGCGATGTCCTTCACATAGAAGCCCGCGCCGCGCCGCGGCTCGACCAGGCCGCGCGCGACCAGCAGCTCGAAGGCCGCGATCACGGTGTTCTTGCCATAGGCGCGCTCGCGCGTGATTTCGCGCAGCGAAGGCAGCTTCTCGCCGACCTTGTACGCGCCCTGGCGGATTTCCCGCTCCAGCGATTCGGCGAGGATCTTGAAACCGGCAAGTGGTGGGGGCATGGATCTGTTCTCAATAACTGTACCTGCTGCAAAGGGTACAGCAGGCCTACAGTAACGGGCAGTCCCGCTTTGCCGGGAATACCCTGACCCACCCTCACCCGCGCTCCAAGGATTTTCATGACCCGTGATTCCCGCCTGCCCAATATGCGTTCCCTGACTCCGCAGGAGCGCCTGCACCGCGTTGCCGAAGCCGCGGGCCTCGACGCCCAGGACCGTGCGCTGCTGGCCCAGGCCGGCGCCCTGCCGCTGGACGTGGCCGACGGCATGATAGAGAACGTCGTCGGCACCTTCGAGCTGCCGCTGGGCATTGCCAGCAACTTCCGCGTCAACGGCAAGGATGTGCTGGTTCCCATGGTTGTAGAGGAGCCTTCGGTGGTCGCCGCGGCCTCGTTCATGGCCAAGCTGGCGCGCGCCAGCGGCGGCTTCTTCACCTCGTCGACGGCGCCGCTGATGCGCGCCCAGATCCAGATCGTCGGCATGACCGACCCCTACGGCGTGCGCCAGATCGTGCTGGAAAACAAGGCCGAGATCATGGCCCGCGCGAACGCCAGGGACACGGTGCTGATAGGCATGGGCGGCGGCTGCAAGGACATCGAAGTCCATGTGTTCGACAGCACGCCGCGCGGCCCGATGGTGGTCGCCCACCTGATCGTCGATGTGCGCGATGCGATGGGCGCGAACACCGTCAACACCATGGCCGAGACGGTGTCGGCGTATATCGAGCAGATCACTTCAGCCACGGTGCGCCTGCGCATCCTGTCGAATCTTGCCGACCTGCGCCTGGCGCGCGCGCGCGTGACGCTGTCGCCCGAGGCGCTGGCCACGGCCGAGTACACCGGCAGCGAAGTCATCGAAGGGGTGCTAGACGCCTACACGTTTGCCAAGATCGATCCCTACCGCGCGGCCACGCACAACAAAGGCATCATGAACGGCATAGACCCGGTGATCGTCGCCACCGGCAACGACTGGCGCGCGGTCGAGGCCGGCGCCCATGCCTACGCCGCGCAGTCGGGCCGCTACACCTCGCTCACGCGCTGGGAAAAGAACGGCGATGGCCATCTGGTCGGCAGCATAGAGCTGCCCATGCCCGTGGGCCTGGTCGGCGGCGCCACCAAGACCCACCCGCTGGCGCGCTGGGCGCTGCGCGTGATGCAGGTGCAAAGCGCGCAGGAACTCGGCGAGATTGCCGCCGCCGTGGGCCTGGCGCAGAACCTGGGCGCGCTGCGCGCGCTGTCCACGGAAGGCATTCAGCGCGGCCATATGGCCCTGCATGCGCGCAACATTGCCTTGCTTGCGGGCGCGACCGGCACCGATATCCAGCGCCTTGCGGCGCAGATGGCGCAGGAAAAGAATGTCAGCGTGGACCGGGCAAAGGCGTTGCTGGCGGGCATGTAAAACGCTGATGAACGGCTTGCCTGGCTTGTGGGCAGGCCGTTCATCCTGGGGCGTGGCCGGAGAGTGCTTCTAAACCGTTCGTGGTGAGCTTGTCGAACCATGAACGGCCCGTTCTCATGGCTTGAGCGCAGGCCGTTCGTCCTTTGACAAGCTCAGGATGAACGGGGACGGCTGAGACTGCGCCCAAACGGGCGCAGGAGCAATACGCTGGGCAACAAGCGCCGCCTCACCCCCTCTTCTTCATCCCCCGCAAATCCAGCATGCCCTCGGCCTCGCGCGGATCGGTGCCGCGCGCGAAAATCGCGTGCTTCTGGATCTTCTGCGTGCCCGTGGTGGGAATCTGCGGCGTGAACCAGATCCAGCCCGGCGCCTTGTAGTAGGCCATGGCGCGGTGGCAGTACTGGAAGATGTCCTGCGCCAGCGCCATCGGCTCGCCCATGTCGGGCAGGCCGGCCTTGAGCACGATGCAGGCCAGCACTTCCTCTTCGCGCACTTCATCGGCCACGGCCATCACGGCCGCCTGCTCGACCCAGGGATGGGTCAGCAGCATGGCCTCGACTTCGGCCGCGGCAATGTTCTCGCCCGAGCGCCGGATGATGTTCTTGCGGCGGTCGACGAAATGGAACATTCCGCCGGCATCGCGCACCACCATGTCGCCCGTGTGGAACCAGCCGCCGCGCCAGGCGCTTTCGGTGGCCACGGGGTCGTCGAGGTATTCGCTGAAGAAGTCCTTGCGCGGCGTCTCGGCGCAGTGGCGTATGACCAGCTCGCCGGGCGTGCCGTCGGGCACTTCCTGGTCGAGATCGTCGACGGCGCGCGCCTGCACGCCTTCGACCGCGCAGCCAAAGGCCCGGGTGCCGACCTGGCGCGGCGCATGGCAGTCGACCATGGGGCGCACCATCTCGGTCATGCCCCAGAGCTCGAGCAGCGGAAAGCCAAAGCGTTCTTCAAAAGCCGCATGCAGCTGCGGCTCTACCCCTGCGCCAAAGCCAAAGCGCACGCAATGCGTCTGGTCGTCGTCGCGCTGCGGCTGCAACAGCAGCAACTGGATCACCACGCCCAGGTAATGGACGATGGTGGCGCGCGTCTGGCGCACTTCCTGCCACCAGCGCGAAGGCTGGAAGCGGTCGGTCTGCACCTGGCAGCCGCCGGTCAGCAGCATGCAATAGAACGACAGGATGGAGGCGTTCACATGGAACAGCGGCAGCGGGTTGTAGAGGCGTTCCGCACCTTCGCGGATGCTCGCCATGCCGCCGCGCGTCGCATAGGCCTGGCCGGCTGCCACTTCGTAGTGGTGCGACAGCACGCAGCCCTTGGGCCGGCCGGTGGTGCCCGAGGTGTAGAGAATGCTGGCCGGCGTGTCGGGCCCGACTTCGCCGGTCTGCGCCGGCCGCAGGGCCGCCGGCAGGCCTTGCGCCCATTGCTGCAGCACCGACAGCACGGGCTGGTGGCGGCTTTCGCGCAGCGCGGCTTCGGCGGCAGCGACATGGCTTTCAAGCACCAGCAGCAGATCGAGCCGCGCATGGTCGATCAGATAGGCGAACTCGGCGGGCCGGTAGTCGGGGTTCACGGGCACGCAGCACACGCCCAGCGCGTTCAGCGCGAGCTTGTGCAGCATGTGTTCGGGCCGGCTTTCGAGCAGCAGACCCACGCGGTGGCCCAGGCCGTAGCCCGCCTCGCGGTAGTCGCGCATCAGCGCCCTGACCTGCGCGGCCGCGTCGGCATAGCTGATCTCGCAGCCCTCGGGGTAGTAGCTGCGCGCCGGGTTCACCGGCACGGCGATCAGGCTGTTGGCGGCGTACTTCTGCGCGGCCTGGAAGAAGATTTCGCCAATGGTGCTGGCCTCATGAATGGCAATCACATGCAGTCCTTGCGTTCAATGGCTGCCCAGATAGGCGGCGCGGATCTTGGGGTCGGCGCGCAGCGCCTTGCCGCTGCCCTGCATGGTGATGCAGCCGGTTTCCAGCACATAGGCGCGATCGGCCACGGCCAGCGCCTGGTTGGCCATCTGCTCGACCAGCAGGATGGTCACGTCCTTTTGCTGCAGGCCGCGGATGATGGCGAAGATCTCCTTGACGATCAGCGGCGCCAGGCCCAGCGACGGCTCGTCGAGCAGCAGCAGCTTGGGCTTGGCCATCAGCGCGCGCGCGATCGCCAGCATCTGCTGCTCGCCGCCCGACATGGTTCCAGCCATCTGGTCCTGGCGCTCGCGCAGCCGCGGAAACGCGGCGAACTGGGCCTCGATATCGGCATCGATCAGCGCGCGCCCCACCTTGCGATGGTAGGCGCCAAGGATCAGGTTGTCGCGCACGGTCTGGTCGGCAAACACCTGGCGGCCTTCGGGCGACTGCGCAATGCCCAGCGCCACGCGCTGGTGGCCGGGCAGGCGCGTTATGTCCTGGCCGTCAAACACGATGCTGCCGGCGCTGGCCGGCTCCAAACCCGACAGCGCCTTCATCAGCGTGCTTTTTCCCGCGCCGTTGCCGCCTATCATGGTGACGATCTCGCCCGCATGCACTTCGAGGCTGATGCCGCGCAAGGCCTGCACCGCGCCGTAGTGCACCTGCAGGTCGGCGACTTTGAGCAAGGCTTTCTCAGACATGGCTCTCTCCCAGGCCCATGGGGGCCGCTTCTTCTTCGTCATCCGTGCCCAGATAGGCAGCAATCACGCGCGGATTGCTCTGCACCGCCAGCGGCGCGCCCTCGGCGATCTTCTCGCCGTAATCCAGCACGATCACATGGTCGGATATCGCCATCACCAGATCCATATGGTGTTCGATCAGCAAGATGGTGATGCCCAGATCGCGGATGCTGCGTATCACTTCGACCAGCTCCCCCGTCTCCTGCGGATTGAGGCCCGCGGCCGGTTCGTCGAGCAGCAGCAGCGTGGGCCGCGTGGCCAGCGCGCGCGCGAGCTCCACGCGCCGCTGCAATCCATAAGGCAGACTGCCCGCAAGCGCACGCGCATGTTCCTGCAGACCCAGGAACTGCAGGATCTGCAGCGACTCGGCCGTGGCGCGGGCTTCATCGCGCGCCGCTGCCGGCAGGCCCAGCAGATACGACCAGAAGCCGGTGCGGATATGCTGGTGCAGACCGACCTTCACGTTGTCTATCACCGACATGTCGGCAAACAGCTTGAGGTTCTGGAACGTGCGGCCCAGGCCCATGTTGCAGATGCGATAGACCGGCTGGCCCACGGTGCTGCGGCCGCGAAACTCCATCGTGCCCTTGCTGGGCGGCACGATGCCCGACAGGATGTTGAGCAGCGTGGTCTTGCCCGCGCCGTTCGGGCCTATCAGCGAATGCACATGGCCCGACTGGATCTCGATGTCGAGGTTGTTGGTCGGCACCACGCCGCCATAGGCCTTGTACAGGCCTTGCGTGCGCAGCAGCACTTCGCCGCCGGGCACGGCGTCGCCGGCCACCTGCAGACGCCAGGGAGCGATGGGCGCGCGCTCGGGGCCGGGCACGCGGCGGTCATACCAGCGCAGGCGGCGAAACAGCGATGTCAGCGCGCCCGACAGGCCGTTGGGCATCGCATACAGCGCGAACAGCAGCAGCGCGCCATAGGTGAAATGCTGCACGCCCGGCCAGCGCGCAAGAAACGCGTCGAGCAGCGTCAGCACCACGGCGCCCAGCAGCGGACCGTAGACCGAACGCCCGCCAAACAGCACGATCAGCAGAAAGAACACCGACAGGTTGAAGGTGATGAAGTCGGAGTTGATGTACTGGTTCTGCTGGGTGATCAGCGCGCCGGCAAAGCCGCAGGTCACGGCGCTGATCACGAAGGCCAGCACCTTGTACTTGTAGACGCTCACGCCCACGCTTTCGGCGGCCACTTCGGCGGTGTTGACCGCCATGAACGCCCGGCCGTATTTGCCGCGCAGCAGAAAGCGCAGCATCAGGTGGGCGGCAATGCCCAGCGCCAGCACCACCCAGACCCATTGCCGCGCGTCCAGCGGCTCGCCGCCGAACGTCAGCGGCAGCACGCCGTAGATGCCCTGCTGGCCGGCGAACACGTCCTGCCACTCGGAAACCACTTTCTCCACGACCACGCCGAAGCCAATGGTCACCATCGCCAGCGCCGGGCCCTTGACGCGCAGCGCGGGCAAGGCGATCACCACGCCGAACAGGCCAGCCATCGCGCCGGCCGCGGCGAAAGCCAGCCAGGGATTCCAGCCGAGCTTGGCCGTGAACAGCGCCGCCGTATAGGCACCGACCGCAAACAGCCCCGCATGGCCCAGCGACTTCTGCCCGGCGTAGCCGACCAGCACGTTGAGGCCGGCGGCGGCAAGGTAATTCACGCCGATCAGGAACAGGACCTTGAGATAGAAACCGTTGTCGGTGACGAGCGGAATCAGCCCGACCAGGGCCGCGAACGCGACCACGCCCAAAAGATGCTTGTACTGGTTCATCAGACCTTCTCCACCACGCGCTGACCCAGCAGGCCTTCAGGCTTGAGCACCAGAACAAAAATGATCAGCAGGAAGATGCTGATTTCGCGCAGCTCCGCATGCCACAGGCCGACCATGGCCTCGATCAGACCGAGAAGAAAACCGCCCAGCATGCAGCCGCGCGGATTGCTCAGGCCACCGACGATGGCCGATGAAAACGCCTTGAGCGCCAGCGTCAGGCCCATGAACACCGAGGCGGTGGTGATGGGCGCGATCAGCAGCCCGGCAATGCCCGCCAGGCTGGCGCTGACGACAAACGCCAGCACCACGATGGCCGTCACATTGATGCCCATCAGCGTCGCCGCGGTGCTGCTTTGCGCCACGGCGCGCACCGCCTTGCCCAGGCGCGTCCTGCGCATCACGACGTCGAGGCACAGCATCAGCGCGATGCTCACGCACAGCACCAGGATTTCCTGCGGCAGCACGCCCGCGCCGCCTATGCGCAGCACTTCGCTGCCCAGCGGCGAAGGCATGACCATGGGCGACGGGCCCCAGATGGCCAGCGCGATGTTCTGGATGATGATGCCGAAGCCGATCGTGCTCATCACCCAGGCCAGTCCGGGCTGGCCGATGAACGGGCGGATCGCGGCGTAATACACCACCACGCCCAGCAGGCCCATGATCACCACGGTGGCGATCAGGCTCAGGCCGTAGCGCGCCAGCGTCACTTCGGCCTGCTGCAGCGTGCCCTTGAAGTCATGGCCGGCAAGCAGCAGCAGCGTCGAAACCGCGATGAAAGCGCCAGCGACAAGAAACTCGCCCTGGCCGAAATTGAAGGTTTTGGTGGTGTTGTGGGTGATGTTGAAACCCAGTGCCACCAGGGCATAGATGCTGCCCAATGCCAGGCCACTGAACATGGCCTGAAGAATACTGACTGCCATATGCGCAACTCCGATCGCTCGCCATACCAACGCAAGGTGCTGGCGGACTGCGCGTGCAGCCCGCCCGCAAAATCCATCACAAACGGAAATTACTTCTTGAAGTCAGCGGGCTGGAAGCCCTTGGTCACGGAGTCCTCGAACTTCACGACGGTGTCGCCCTTCCAGCGCGCCAGGTAGAAGTCATTGACGTTCAGGCCTTCATGCATGGTCTTGGTGAACGGCTTGTTGTAGGTCTTGATCACGCCTTCGACGCCCTGCAGGTTTTCCAGCGCCGCCGCCACCTTGGCGCCGTCGGTGCTGTTGGCCTGCTTCATCGCCGCGGCGATCAGCATCACCGAGTCATAGCTTTGCGCCGCGCAGGGGAAGGTGGTGAGCGTGGGGAAGTTCTTGCGCACGCGCTCGCCCAGGGCCTTGGTCTTGGCGTTGGTGTCTTCCGTGGTCGACGCCGCCATGATCAGGTGCTCGGACAGCTTGGCGCCGGTCATCTTCGGGAACAGCGAGCTCAGGTTGCCCCAGGCACCCAGCGTGGTCGGCAGGTAGTTGATCTTCTCCATGCTGCGCAGCACCTGGGCCGTGCCGTCGGCCAGGCCGTAGACGATCACGGTGTCGGCGCCCGCGGCCTTGATCTTCGACAGCTGCGAAGTGATGTCGGTGTCCTTGGGGCCGAACTTCTCCACGGCCACGGGCTTGACGCCATGCAGCTCGAGAATGGCCGTCGCGTCCTTGGTGCCGCCCTGGCCGTAGCCGGTCGAATCAGCCAGCACGGCAATCTTCTTGCCCGCCGAATGCTTGACCGCGTAGGCCGCCAGCAGCGCCGACTGCTCGCGGTCCACCATCGAGATGCGGAACAGGTAGTTCTGCGCATCGTTGGCGTAGCGCGTGGTGATCTCCGAGCCGGTGGCGATGGGCACCACGACGGGAATCTTCTTTTGCTGCGGCAGGTGCAGCCAGGCCAGCGCATTGCCCGAGTTGGCCGGGCCGACGACGGCCGAGACCTTCTCGTTGTCGATCAGCTCGGTCATGTTCTGGATTGACTTGGGCGGCGTGCCCAGGTCGTCGCGGATCACGCCCACGACCTTGCGGCCCAGGATGCCGCCGGCCTTGTTGATGTCCTCGATCGCGGCCTCGAAGCCCCAGCGCCCCGAGATCCCCAGCTCGGCGACGCCGCTGCCCGACATGTCGGCGTTGTAGCCTATCTTGATGTCCTGCGCGTAGGCCGTGCCCGATACGACGGCGGCGGCAATTGCCGTTTTGGCAAATCCTTTGAACCAGTTCATGCTTGTCTCCTTTGACGGCTTTTGTGAGGTCACTTATCAAAGCGTCTTGGCCTTGGGTTTGTGACCCATTTGGTGTCTGGTCAATATAGACAAACTGTATCCATACCGACAGGTACAGTTGCGCGGTACAGCAAGCAGTACGCACCTGCCTGTCGCACGACGCATGCCGGTACCGGCGGCCAGAGATACCACTGGCATCGCGGCATCCGCGGGCGTAAGCTGGAGTGCCGGTCAAGCGGATGCGCGCCCTGCGGCGCACGACGCCAGCGACCGCGTGAAAGGACTTGCCGTGCTGTCCCAATCCACCGTTACCACCATGCTTCCGGTCATCGACATGGAACGCGCCCGCCACTTCTACGAAGACTGCCTGGGCCTTGCTCCCGGCGGCCTGCGGCCGGACGGCAAGTTCGTCTACCAGGTCGGCGGCAGCACGCTTGCGCTGTTTCCCAAGCCCGAAGGCACCAAGGCCGACCACACCGCCATCAGCTTCCGCGTCGCGGACATCGCCGCCAGCATCGCCCAGTTGAAGCGCGCGGGCGTGGCCTTCGAAGACTACGACTTTCCGGGACTCAAGACCGTAGACCATGTCTGCGTGCTGGGCGCGGAAAAGGCCGCCTGGTTCAAGGACACCGAGGGCAACTATCTGTGCCTGCACGAGGATCTGCCCGAGGGCTAGCGCGCGCCGGTCAGGCCCTCGAGCAGCCGGTCAAGCGCCTGCTGGTAATGCGCGAGCAGGGGTTCAAGCGCCGCGGTCTGGGCCTGGCTTGCGGCCAGCGCCAGACCGCTGCCGTGCGCATGGTCTACAAGAATGTCGCGCCACGCCAGCGGCTGCGCGGTGATGCGCGCCAGCAAGCTGTCCAGCCGCTCGGTGATCGCGCGCGTCACGCCGGCAAAGGCCTGGGGCGTGGCAAAGATCGCCAGCGTCAGCTGCGGATAGCGGACCACGGCCCGGTGGTAGCGGGTCAGCAGCGCCCGGATCTGCGCGCCTTCCTCGGCCAGCCCCTGCGGCGCTTCCAGCACCCGGGCATAGACCTGGTCGGCCAGCGCGCGCAGCAGCCCGGCCTGGTCGCCCACATGGCGGTAAAGACTCATGGGCGTGACGCCCAGCCTGGTGGCCAGCGCGCGCATGCTCAAGCCCTGGCCCGCGTTCTCGTCAAGCAGGCACAGCGCTGCAGCCAGTATTTCATCGCGTGCCATCTCCTGACCCTGGGCCGGACGCCCGCGCGCCCGGCTCATGGCGCGCGCCGGTAGCGCGACTGCACCAGCCCCGAGGCAAAGCTGCGGCTCGAAACCAGCGTCCAATCCACATCGGCCGACAGCGCGCCAAACAAGCGCCTTCCCGCACCCAGCAGCACGGGCACCGTGGTGATCACCATGTCGGCAATCAGTCCCGCGCGCAGGAACGACTGCACCAGCTGCCCGCCGTCCACATAGACGCGGCCCACGTTCTGCGCAGCCAAGGCTTGCATCAACTCGGCGGGTGCGCTGGCGCTGAACCGAACCTTACCCTGCAGGGCCTGGGGCACCGCCGTGTCGGCCAGCTGTTTCGACAGCACCAACACGGGCCGGTCATAGGCCCAGGGGCCCAGACTCAGCACCTTTTCATAGGTGCCGCGGCCCATCACGATCAGGTCCTTGTCGGCAATGAACTGCGCATAGCCATGGTCCTCGTCGGGCGCATCGCGCTGCAGCAGCCAGTCGATGTCGCCGTCGGGCCGGGCAATGAAGCCGTCAAGGCTGGTGGCAATGAAAACGTGGGCGGTGACCATCGGAGTTCCAATAAATATACAGCGTATATTATTGCGTGGAAATGGCTTGCCGGGTCAGCCTATGGCTTTGGTACAGTGACTCCACCCTGGCGCTGGCGCCAGCCCGCGCCCACCGCGTTCCGCCCGAAATCAATCCGCCGCCCCATGACCCTGCCCACGCCCGCCGCATCCTTCCCATCATGGCGACGCCGCGCCGCGCAGGCGGTGATGGTGCTGGCGGCAGCGCTGTGCGGGCTCAACGCCGTCATCATTGCCGGCAACGGAGTGCTGGTGGCCACGCAAACCCAGGCCATTGCCGTCAGCGTGGTGGTGGCGCTTGTCTATGCGCTGATTGGCTGGCTGCAATTCAAGATGCAGCAGCACCTGTTCAGGCTCTGGGAACTGCCCGCGTCCGAAGACGCGCGGCAGCACGCAGCCCTGCGCGGGCTGACGTTTTTCAGCGCGCTGTTTTCGGCCGGCATCGTGCTGGTCATGCTGCTGTCGCTGTCCGCGGTCTCGAGCCGCATGCGCGAAGGCTATGCGATCTTCGGCTGAAGCCTGCCGCCCGGCGGCGCCCGGCGCGCGCTAGGCGATCTGGCCGATGCGCACCACCGCGCGGGCAATCAGCGCCAGCACTGCGGCTTCGGCGCCCTGCGGATCGCGCCCTTCTATGGAGTGCAGCAAGGAGCGGTGCAATTCCAGCGCCTGGGCGTCGGGGCCCCAGGCGTCGCTGGACGCCTGAAAACTGGTTTTCCAGACCGCCGACAGCGCGGTCTCCAGCTGCTGGATGAACTGGTTGTCGCAGGAGCGCACCACGGCGCCGTGAAAGCGCAGGTCGGCCTCGATGTAGCTGGCCTGGGTCTGGGCCTTTGCCATGGCCTCGAAGGCTTCGCGGATCTCGGCCACCTGCGGCGGCAAGGCCCTGGCCGCGGCCAGGCGCGCGGCCAGCGGCTCTATGGTCTGGCGCAGCTCCATCAGATCGGCAATCAGCTTCTTGTCGGGCGGCGCCTCGCTTTGCCAGCCCAGCACGGCGGGGTCAAACAGATTCCACTCGGCGCGCGGCAGCACATGGGTGCCGGTGCGCGGACGTATCGAGACCAGGCCCTTGGCGGCAAGACTCTTCATTGCCTCGCGGATGATCAGCCGGCTCGCGCCATAGGTCTCGGCCAGCTGCGGCTCGGTCGGCAGCTGCTCGCCTTCGGCATAGCGCCCGGCCACGATGCTCGCGCCCACGGCGTCAACGATTTGGTGGTGAAAGTTGCGCAAACGGGGTGGGGACATAGGCTGCAAGCATAACCGCTGGCCCTCCCCGAATCCGCCTTGACGTCAATCATATGATGATTGTATTATTCGCAGCGACGCGGCACCGCGTTCCATAATTCATCCAAAAAGCTGGAGACAAATCATGAAAAAGAGCCTTGTGACCATTGCGCTGGCCTTTGGCGCGACCCTGGTCCTGCACCCCGCAGCGCATGCCCAGGACTTCCCTTCCAAGCCGATACGCATGATCGTTCCGGTGCCGCCGGGCGGCTCGGGCGATCTGGTCTCGCGCCTCACGGCCAACGCCGCCGCCAAGGAACTGGGCCAGGCCATCGTGGTCGAGAACCGCCCGGGCGCGACCGGCAACATCGGCACGGTCGCGGCGGTCAAGGCCCCGGCCGACGGCTACACCATCTTCCTGTGCAGCATAGGCAACTGCTCGGTCAATTCCAGCCTCTACGCCAACCCCGGCTTCGACCTGTTCAAGGACATCGCTCCCGTGGTGCTGCTGGGCTCGTCGATCAACGTGCTGACCGCCAGCCCCAAGTCGGAGATCCACAGCGTCGAGGACCTGGTGGCCAAGGCCAAGCGCGGCCAGCTCACCTATGCCTCGTCGGGCGTGGGCGCGTCCAACCACCTCGCGGGCGAGATGTTCAAGAAGATGGCCGGCGTCGACCTGCTGCATGTGCCCTACAAGGGTTCGGGCCCGGCGATCACCGATCTGCTGGGCGGGCAGATCGACGTGTTCTTCGACAACGAGCCGTCGATCGCGCCCTTCGTCAAGACCGGCAAGGTCAAGGGCCTGGCGGTCACGGGCAAGGGCCGTTCGAGCAACCTGCCCGAGCTGCGCTCTATGGAAGAGATCGGCTACAAGAACTTCATCATCGAGCCCTGGTTTGCGATCGGCGCGCCGGCCGGCACGCCCGCGGCCGTGATCCAGAAGCTCAACGCCGCGTTCAACAAGGGCCTGCAGGACCCGACGGTGCGCAAGACCATGAGCGACGCCGGCATCAATCCCCTGGGCGGAGCGCCTGCCGTGCTGGGCAAGCACATCCGCGCCGAACACGACAAGTGGGCCGATCTGATCCGCTCGCAAAAGATTTCCGCGGAGTAACCACGAATGCGCATCACAGCGATTGAAACCACACGCCTGAAGACCCAGCCCAACCTGTTGTGGGTGGAGATTGAAACCGACGCCGGCATCATCGGCCTGGGAGAGACTTTCCGCGGCGCCGAAGCCGTGGAGACCTACATCCACTCGATGGCCGCGCCGCTGATCCTGGGCCAGAGCGCGCTCGACATCGAGCGCCTGCACAAGATCCTGCTGCGCGGCTATCTGGGCTTCAACGGCAGCGGCGTGGAAACGCGCGCCGCCTCGGCCATAGACATCGCGCTATGGGACATTTTGGGCCAGGCCACGGGCCAGCCCATCTACCAACTGCTGGGCGGCGCCTGCCACGACCGCATGCGCGCGTACAACACCTGCGCCGGCGTCGACTACAACAGCAAGAGCATCCAGCGCCGGCTGGTACAGCCCGGCGACGCCAAGGTGCGCCACCGTTACGACGACCAGATCGCGTTCATCGAAAGCCCGGGCGAACTGGCGCAAAGCCTGATCGAAGAGGGTTTCAGCGCCATGAAGATCTGGCCGTTCGACGGCGCTGCCACCGAATCGGACGGGCAATATGTGAGCGCCAAGGCCATGCGCCAGGGCCTGGAAGTGTTCGAGAAAATCCGCCTGGCCGTGGGCGACAAGATCGAAGTGATGTGCGAGTTCCATTCGATGTGGAACGTGACGTCGGCGCTGTCGATTGCGCGCGAACTCAAGCAGTACCGCCCATTCTGGGCCGAAGACCCGATCAAGATGGACAGCCCGGGCGCGCTTGCCGACTACCGCCGCCTGGCGCAGATTCCGGTCTGCGGCAGCGAGACGCTGGCCGCGCAGGGCGCGTTTCGCGACCACCTCGCGGCGCATGCGCTCGACTACGTCATGCTCGATCTTTCGTGGTGCGGGGGCATCACCGAAGCGCGCAAGATCGCGAGCCTGGCCGACGCCTACCAGAAGCCCATCGCGCCGCATGACTGCACGGGCCCGGTCGTGCTCATGGCTTCGCTGCACCTGGGGCTGGCCTCGCCCAACGCCATCTTCCAGGAAGTCGTGCGCGCGTTTCTCAGCACCTTCTACAAGGACCTGGTGACCGAGTTGCCGGTGCTGGAGAACGGCTATCTGCTGCGCCCCGACAAGCCGGGCCTGGGCACCGCGCTGGCGCCCGGCGTCAAGCGCGATCCCGCGGCCAGCACGCGCCGCAGCACCGCGGCTTAAGACCAAGCCCCCTGCTTCGGGCCGGCGCCCGCCGGCCCTTTCCACTACGCCCATAAACAAAGCCGCAATGACGGCTGGGCGCAGCCATGCCCGATTACAACAAGGAGACAAGAAAATGAGCCACAAGATGCACCGACATATCGCGCTGGGCGCGCTGCTTGCCTGCAGCGCCAGCGCCTTCGCGCAGTCCGGCGTGACCGTCTACGGCCGCGCCGATGCCGCCGTGTACCACCAGTCGCGCTCCAACCCGGGCGCCAACCAATGGTCGCTGTCCTCGGACACCAGCTACTTCGGCCTGCGCGGCAACGAGGACCTGGGCGGGGGCCTGAGCGCCACGTTCAAGCTCGAGAGCCAGCTTGATCTGTCCAGCGGCGCGAGCAGCGCGGCCTTCTTCAACCGCGAAGCCTATGTGGGCCTGTCCGACCGCCGCCTGGGCACACTGCAGTTGGGCTCGATGTGGGGCCCGTCGGTCTGGATTTCGGGCAAGGCCGATGCCTTCGGCCGCGCCCAGCTCGGCGCGGTGCAGACACTGCTGCAGGGCGCGAACAACCGCGGCAACACCTTCAAGTTCGACAACGCCGTGCAGTACATCAGCCCCAAGATCGGCAACGTGTTCGGCCGCGCCTACGTGCAGGCCGCCGAAGGCGCGACCACGGGCCGCAACTATGCGCTGGCGCTCGACTACAGCAGCGGACCGGCCTTCCTGGGCCTGGCCTTCGACAGCGCGCAGATCGCCGGCCCGACCGTAGGCCTGGCCGCGCCCGCGGTGCGCGCCAAGACGCTGGGCCTGGGCGGCGCCTACAACTTCGGCGTGGCGCGCGTGCACGGCTACTACCAGCGCAATCAGATTGCGGGCCTGGCAGATGCCAACTCGGCCAACGTCAGCGCGGCGATTCCCGTGGGCTCGGGCGAGTTCCGGCTGGCGCTGGGCAAATGGTCGCGTCCCGGCGATGCCGATGCCAGGCGCGTGGCGCTGGGCTATGCGCATTTCCTGTCCAAGCGTACCCAGGTCTACGCCAACCTGGCGCAACTCAAGAACGGCAGCCGCTCCACCAGCATGCTGTTTCCCATCAGCCAGGACTCTGCGCCCGCGCTGGCCGGCCAGGACGTGAAGGCCTTTGGCCTAGGCATGCGCCACATGTTCTGAAAATGGCCCCTGGTTCGTTCAGGGGCTCCCATTTGCCGTCTGCCCCGCGCCGGGCAGACGCCAGCAACGCGCAGTCGGTGCGGCGCCAATTAGGCACGCCGCTGCAAGTCAGAACTTCAGCCGCGCTCCCACATACAGCGAGCGCGGCTCGCCCGGGGTGAGGATGGCGGCGTTGGCAGCGGCCACATCGCGCACGCTGAAATACGAGATGTACTTGCGATCGCTTGCATTGCGCAGCTCGGCGTACATCTCCCACTGCGCCGTCGCATAACCCGCGCGCAAGCCCCACAAGGCATAGCTGCCCACACTATAGGTATTCGCGAAGTCCGCGAAGCGGCGGCCTATGACGTCGAACGTGGGGCCGAAGAACACACCGTTCGCATGCCGGTACAGCAGCTCTCCCCTGATCGCATAGCGCGGCGCGGCCGGCAGGCGGTTGTTGCCATAGCTCGTGTCGTTGTTGAACTTGAACTGGTTGAGCGTGATGTTGACCAACGGCTCGAGCCTATGCACGCCCACCCCGTCTAGCGCAAAGCTCGCGCCTATCAGCGCCTCGACGCCCGCATGCAGGGTCTTGCCGACATTGGTCGACAGGCTGGTGCCGGGCGCGTTCGGGTCGTCGCGCGAGAGTATCTCGCCGTTGAGGCGGCCGTAATACAGCGCGGTATCCCAGTGCACGCGGTGCCGGTCGAACGCATGCGAGCCGCGCGTGCCGACTTCAAGCACCACGCCGCGCATCGCATCCAGGGTCGAATTGTTGCCGCGCACATCGTCGTCCAGCTCGTACAGCGTCGGCGCTTCGTACATGCGGCTCAGATTGGCAAACAGCTGGGACGTGGGCGACAGCTCGCGAATCAGCCCGGCCCTTGGATTGACGCTGTCGAAGTCGGCCTTGGGATTGCGCACGGCCCCCGTCGCGACATTCGCGCTGCGGATCTCGCGGCTGCCCGAAACCACCTGCGCGCCATACACGGCCGTCCACAGCGGCGCGAACTTCCAGCGGTCGACAAGAAACAGCTCCATGTTGTCGGCGCTGTTGTCCACGGCCGTGCTGAGCGCCTGCGCCCCACCCGGCACGTAGCTGTAGTTGCCGCCCTGGACGCTGGTGCGGCCATAGTTCAGGCCCGCGAGCAGATCGTGTTCGCCCATGCGGCGTTGGTAGCGCAGTGTCGTGCCCAGATTGCGCTGCGTGGTGCCGATCAACAGCGAAAAGAACGGCGGTGCATAGACGATGGGGTGGTAGAGCTTTTGCTCCTCGTACGAGATGCCTGCCGTGAGACTGGAGTCGGCATCGATATCCCACACGGTGCGATTGGCCAGGCGCCAGGTGCGCACATTGAGCCGGTAGTTGCCGGCCACGGCAGCGCTTTCGGCCGCGCGCGGGTTGGCCTCGAACTGCGCGCGCGTGAGCGCGCCCGGCAACTGCTGCTGGTTTTCGATGTGGGTCACATAGAAACGCGTGCTCACCGATTCGCCCAGCTGCAGCCCGGCGTTTGCATAAAGGCCTTGGCGCTGCTGCCGCTGGTGCTCACGGAAACCCTCGCTGCGTTTGGCTTCCGCGGTGACCAGCGCATCGAAGATTCCCGCCACCGCGCCCACGGTGAAACGGCCCTGGCGCTGGCCGTGGCTGCCCCCGTTGATGACCGCTTCCCAAGGCGCGCCATCCAGTGCGGTGGGCGTGATGAAGTTGATGGCGCCGCCCAGCGTGCTGGCGCCGTAGGTAAGCGCGTTGGCGCCGCGCGCCACGATGATGCGGCGCATTGCCAGAGGGTCTACATCCCGATTGTGGTTGTTGCCGTCCGCCGCCGTGACCGGCAGGCCGTCGATCAGCAGCTTCACGCCGTTGCCGTCGTAGTTGGTGGCATCGAGGTTGGAGCCGCGAATCGACAGAAACGTCGAGTCGCCGGTCATGCCGCTGGCGGCCCAGACGCCGGGCACATAGCGCAGCGTGTCCGTGAGGCTGGTGACATTGCGCAGGCGCAAGCCTTCGCCCTCCACGACGCTGACCCCGCCCGGCGTGAGCGCGCGTTCGGCCTGCGCCTGCTTGCGCGCGCGATCGCCTTCGCGTTCGGCCGAAATGGTCACGGATTCCAGCGCGGGTTCATCCTGGGCCTGCGCCAGGACCCAGGGAACAACGGCAAACAGGGCCGCCAAGGTGCAGCTATTTCTCAGCATGGTGAACCTCCTGATCATTGGAGCGGATCGCAACGGGTCGCAGGCGCAATGCGTGCCTGGTGCCGGGCACGCGAGAAACCGTCAACCGTGCATCGGAGGCGCTTGTGCAGGAGGCTTGGGATTTTGCGAGCGCGTCGCCGGATGGCTCAATGGCGTCCTCACCGGCTCGGGTCCGGTGGGGCGCAGCGTGGGCACGGTCACGAAGCCGACAGGAGGCGTAGCAGCGGTGCCGGCGGCGCACAGCAGACTGCAAGCCGCGAGATGCTCGGCTGCGGCCGCGTCGCCCTCGGTCAGCGCCGCGCGCAGTTCTGCGGGAAACACCGCCAGTACTGCCATGGCCGATGCATGCTCGCCGCACCAGAATCTTTCTGCAGTCCGGGTTCCAGGCATGGACGCTGCATGCACCACGGGTAGCAAAGCTTGCGCCAGCCATGCAAGCACGACGATGACAAAACGCAGGCGGACAGCACAGGCGTTCATGGTGTGGCGCAGTTAGAAGCAGCGGGCTGCGGAAATCACGCACGTGCCACAGCGGCTGCGAGCACGATGGCTCCATGATAGCCACGGATCGCGCGGCTGGCGGGGAAAATTCGCGCCAGCGATCTTGCCAAGCGGCTTCGCGGCGGCGTCACTCCCCGGCCCGCCCGCGCGCCGCGCCTGGCGCCAACAAAAAAGCCACCCGAAGGTGGCTTTTTGCTTTCCCGATTGGCACCGGGAAACTGTTATGGCGGAGAGGGCGTCCGCAGAGATAGGAGGTCAGAACATCTCGAAAAGTCTCATTTTCCCTTCTGCGATAAGCACTTAAGAAATTTTGTTTGTCTCACGTTATCGCCTATAGTCTCCAACAATCGCACAGATTTTGATGGGTAGGATGATGGGTACAACGAGATGGCACGAAAAGCAGCAGAGCTAGGCGCTCTGGCAGTAGGCCGACTGCGAGAAGCAGGGTTGCATGCAGTGGGCGGCGTCTCAGGCCTCTACCTGCAAGTTACGCCGGCAGGCGCTCGCTCATGGATATTGCGGGCCACCATCGCAGGCAAGCGCCGCGACATGGGACTGGGCGGCTTCCCTGATGTAACGCTGGCGCAGGCGCGCGAGAAAGCGCGGGACGCCAGGATCAAGATTGAACAGGGATTGGACCCCATCCTTGAACGTGAACGCGCGGTGAGTGCCTTGCGCGCTGAACAGGCCAAGAGCATGACCTTTGAATCGGCGTGCATCGCGCTGATCGACGCCAAGAGTGACGAATGGCGCAATGCAAAACACCGCGCCCAGTGGACCGCATCCCTAGAAACCTACGCCTATCCCACGATCGGGAAACTGCAGGTAGTGGACATTGGCCAGGCTCAGGTGCTGAACGTGCTGCAACCCATTTGGCGGGAGAAGACCGAAACAGCCAACCGGCTGCGCGGCCGCATTGAGCAGGTGCTCGATTGGGCCCGAGTGCGCGGCTTTCGTGAGGGCGATAATCCAGCGCGGTGGCGTGGCCACCTCGACAAGCTGCTGCCCGCCCCTACCAAGATCGCCCGCGTGACACATCACCGCGCCTTGCCCATCGACGACATGCCAAGTTTCATGGCTGACCTGCGCGAGCGCAAAGGTATCGCAGCCCGAGCGCTGGAGTTCCTAGTGCTAACTGCGGCGCGCTCCGGCGAAGTGAGGGGCGCTGCCTGGTCTGAGATTGACATTGACGCCGCAGTGTGGACGGTGCCAGTGGAGCGCATGAAGGCGCACAAAGAACACCGCGTCCCCTTGTCACCCCAGGTGCTGGCGCTGCTTGCCGATCTACCGCGCATCAAGGGCGACGAGCTGGTGTTTCCAGCGCCCCGCGGCGGCGTGCTGTCGGATATGACCCTGACAGCCGTCATGCGCCGGATGGAGCTGGACGCCGTGCCCCATGGCATGCGCTCCACGTTTCGGGACTGGGCCGCAGAACGCACACAATTCCCGCGTGAGGTGGCTGAAATGGCGCTGGCCCACACCATCGGCAATGCCGTTGAAGCGGCCTATCGGCGCGGTGACTTATTTGCCAAACGCGCCGAGATGATGACTGCTTGGGCGGATTTTTCAGCCTCGACAATTAAGTGATTTTCGCCAGCCCTACCGCGACGGCGGGAAAACCTGTTTCCCTGACAGGCTGGGCTGGCAACCTCTACTCAGGGTGCATCGAGGGGTGCATATGCTGCAACTATTTACGCTGCAAGAGGCAATTGATGAACTCGCCAAAAGGACGGCACTGCCCTGGAGCGAATCCATGGTTTTTGATGCCGCTTTGCGTTTGGACCTTGAGCTGCGAGCTGCGCCACCGCGGCAAACCACGGTGGCCGTTTGGACCTTTGTGATTGGCGAGGGCTTGGTTAAAAAAATGGGCGGCTTGCCATGGGCTTTGGCAATTCTGTACCCCCAAAATATTGCAGAGCTTTGGCAAACAGGAGAGGCTGAAGTAACCCACGCTGTCCACAGAATGCAGACCGAGAACGAATACCACTGGTTTGAGGAGCCCGTCGTCGTCAGCGTGAAAGATGTTCGTGTCACTGCAGCAGTTCTCGATGCCATCGTTGAAAGTCGAGCCACTCCGACCCCAGCCGCGAAGCCGCTCGAAACCCGTGAGAGAAACACATTGTTGTCCATCATTGGCGTTCTTTGCAAAGAAGCTGGGTACGACTGCTCCAGGCCGGCAAAGGCGGCTGCAAACATTCAATCAACGGCCGCCCAAATGGGCATCTCGCTGGGCGAATCAACAATTGAAGGCCACCTTAAAAAAGTCGCTGATGCGCTGGCAACCCGCATGAAATAAGGGGTCGCAGGGCAATTGCCCATTCCGCCTGGGCAACTGCCCCTCAAGAGCAGGCGAAGCCACGACAGTTCATTCCATCGCACAACGCAAGACACATGGAGTGAACCTTGAATCTCAGTACATCCCAATCCGCACGCCCCAAGGACGCCGCCAACCTGCTGGGTGTGGGTGTCTCGACCTTCTGGCGCTGGGCAAAAGAGCGCCCCGGCTTCCCTACCGCTCGCAAGCTGTCTCCCCGCTGCACAGTCTTTGATGTGGCCGAGCTGGTGGCCTGGCGTGACGCGCAGATGGGAGGCAAGTAATGCCTTGCCGTCTCACACTCCCGCCATTGGCGGAAGTCTCCAACCCTCAAATTGAGGCTGGGATGACCGCCCGCCAACACGCCCAAGATTCCAAGATTCCGTGTTTTGAACGTTGGAATCTTCGGAATCTTGGGTGGAATCTTGGCACATACCGCTTCACATCTACCGTGCCTTCGTGCTACATTGGTTTCGTCGCGCCTGTTAAGCGCGACCGGGCCTGGACTCCCGTTGAATCCGCTGCGACGAAAGCCGCAGTTTCCGCATATGGTCTGCGGCTTTGTCATTCGTGCCCCTTTATGGCGGCTCGATGGGCAGGCGCAAGCCTGGCCGGTTCGCGCAAGCGGGTTCCCGGTAGTCCAACCCATCGAGCTGCCGCCCTGATTGGACTCAGAGCGGCGGTTTTTGCAAACCGAACCTGCTTGGAGGCCATCATGGCTACCTCTTTCCGTGCCCATGCGCCCGCATTGCCCATCACGGGCACCGATACCCCCCTCTACCCCACCGTGGTTCACGGCCTCTCGCTGACAGACCCGCACTGCGCTGGCATTCTCAACGCGCTGCCCGGTATGGCTGACCCTTCGCCGGCTGCCGCTGCCGCCCGCGACCCAATCCAGTTGCACGCCGATGTGCATAACGCCCTGAGCATGGCTGTCTTCTACCTGCGCCAGCCGCAGGCAAACACCGCCGCCGCGCGCCGCAAAGCCATCCAAGCACTGACGGCCCTGCGCGGCCTGTCGCTGGCGCTGGAGGGCTGAACCATGACCGTCCTCAAGTTCACCCGCTACACCGACTCCACGACGCTGGCACACGACTCTCAGGCTGCCATGAGCCCGCATCGCAGCGTCTTCATCACGGCCGATATGAAGCAGGACCGCGTAGACCTGAGAGTCGCCGATGACGGGCTCAGCAGCTACATCCGCTTCACGACCAACCAGGCCCGATCCATCGCCGCCGAGTTGATTGCCGGCGCTGACGCGCGCGACGCTGCGCAGTCCCCAAAACCCGGCCTGGAGGGCTAAACCATGAACGCACAAAACAACGCTGCCCGCGTGGCAGTGATGGCAGAGCCTTGCCCAAAATTCGCCCCCCTGATCACCACACCCATCGGCAAGAGCTGGGAAGGCGACCCGCTGACCAACCGTGAAGCCCGCCGCCTGGTCAACGAGGTGCGCACCTGGGCTCGGCAATTCAATGCACCGGACGCGCTGGCGCTGGTCGACGCCATGGATGGCATGGAGCGCCTGCTGCTGCGCGTGTGGACTGAGATTGATGAAAGCCTGCTGTGCTTGAGCCTGGCCGATTCTCCCCGACGCACGCCCGAGAACGCCGCGCAAATGCGCGCCAACGCAGTGGGCTACCTGCGCCGCTGGAACACTGGGGGAGATGTTGCGCCATGACCTTTGAACGCGACCGCCTGCCAGACGCGCAGAGCTACTTCGAGGCCCAAGGCTTGAAGCTCAGCCGCGGCAATAAGTGGGTGACCACGGCCTGCACCTTCCACCAAGGGAGCGACAGCATGCGCATCAACCTGCACTCCGGTGCCTGGGTCTGCATGGCCTGCAATGCCAAGGGCGGCGACGTGCTGGGCTACCACATGGCCGCCTACGGCATGGAGTTCATCGACGCAGCCAAGGACCTGGGCGCGTGGGTCGATGATGGCCGACCAGCGCCAGCCAGCCCCGCCCCATTCACTCCACGCCAAGCGCTTGATGTGCTGCTGGTCGAGGTGAACCTGATTGCCATTGCTGCGGGCAATATTGCCAACGGCGTGGCCCTTTCCGAAACCGACCGCGCGCGCCTGATGCAATCCGCTGGGCGAGTGCTGCGCATTGCGGAGGTCTACTCATGAATGCACGAAATGACGCGGCCATTGCGGCCGTTGACGCGGACGTTGCCGCCGCCCTGGCCTACCGCCCACCAGTTAGGCCGCTGAGCGCGCCGCCTGGCCCCACCTTCCCGCCGCTGGAGGGCTACCCGGACCATTTCGGTACGCCGCCTGGTACGCGCACTGGTACGCAGGGAAACAGCGTGGTGCTGACCTGCGGCACCGACCTCAACCCCGAGCCCATCCGGTGGCTGTGGCCGCACTGGCTGGCGCTGGGCAAGCTGCATATCCTGGCCGGCGCACCTGGCCAGGGCAAAACCACGCTGGCGCTGGATATGGCGGCGACGATCACAGCCGGCGACCGCTGGCCTGATGGCAACCGCTGCGACAAGGGCAATATCTTGATCTGGAGCGGTGAGGACGACCCTGCCGACACGCTGCTGCCTCGACTGCTTGCTGCTGGCGCTGATCGCAGCCGCTGCTACTTCATCGAAGGCGCGCGCGACGAGGCAGGAGAGGTGCAGCCGTTCGACCCATCGCGCGACCTGCAAGGGCTGCTGCAGGCCATCCAGCATATTGGCGGCATCCGTTTGCTTGTCATCGACCCCGTGGTGTCTGCGGTGACTGGCGACAGCCACAAGAACACCGAAGTGCGGCGCGCCCTGCAGCCACTGGTCAACCTGGCCACGGCCTGCGATTGCGCGGTGCTGGGCATAACGCACTTCGCCAAGGGCGGCCAGGGCGTGGACCCGGCCCAGCGCGTGGTCGGCAGCGTGGCCTTTACTGCCGTGGCCCGCGTGGTGATGGTGGCTGCCAAGGTCAAGAGCTTGGAGGAAGGCCAAGACGCACGCGTTCTCGCGCGCACCAAATCCAACATTGGCCCGGACGAGGGTGGGTTTCAGTACCAGCTCGAGCAGTGCGAGCCACTGCCTGGCATTCAGGCATCGCGTATTGCATGGGGTGCAGCAGTGCAAGGCACAGCGCGCGAACTCTTGACCGAGCCGGGCAACGAAGAATCCGGCGACGCCGAGGATGTTTGCGACATGCTGCGGGCTGCTTTGGCCGCTGATTGCTGGACGCCAGTAGACACCGCCCAACATGGCCCGTTGAAGGCAGGATTCAGCAAAAAGCAAATCTGGACGGCATCCAAGAAGCTCGGTGTGATCCGCAAAAAGGGTGAAGACGGCCCGCGCGATGGCTGGTACTGGAAACTGCCACCAAGTGCCGAAAATGCCCAAGATTCCACCCAAGATTCCGAAGATTCCAACGTTCAAAACAAGGAATCTTGGAATCTTGGCACCTTGGCCGAGACTGAAGCCGACCAAGCCACCACGCCGAAAACCGGCCCGCAGGAGGTGCTATGACCGCCCGCGCCATCCTTGCCGGCCTGCTGGCCCACGGCATCGAGCTGGAATGCACGCCTGATGGCCGAAACCTCGTCGTGCCCGCTGGCTGCCTCACGCCCCAGCAGCGTGCCCAGGTGCTGGCCCACAAGCCCGAGCTGATCCGCCTGGTGCTGGAGGCCGAGCACACCACTCGGCAGCTGCTGCACGCCGCCATGCGTGCTTGCGACCACTGGGGCGACAGCCAGGCCGCCCGCGAGCAGATGCGCCAGGACTGTCTCAGCACACCGCCCCACTTGCGCCCCGATCTGCTGGCGCATTTCAAAAACGCCCATCGGGATAAGCCATGACCGCACGCCTGCTGCTTTTCATCCTGCGCCGGTATTCCCCCGCCGCGCAAAAACGCCTTGTGCAAGACCTTTTGTGTGGCCTTGGTCTTTCGCGCAGCCAGGCTCGCGCCGCTTCATCCCATATTCACCAGGAGCAATGACATGACAACCAATACCACCGCGCCCCTCGTCACAGCCCATCAACACGCCACGCGTGCATTGCTCCAGGCTGGCATGGCCCAGTTCAAGGCAGAGCACCCCGAGGAATACCGGACTGTGGCAGAAGCCGCGCAGCATGGCGGCCAATTTGTGGTGACTGCTGCACTGGCACCGTCTGGCCTTGATGAGCTGTTTATCGACCTGGTAACCGCAACCGGGCAGCGCATCAACCTCATGCATGTGGAGAACATGCCTGCTGGCGCTGGATAAAAAACCAGGGTTCGCCTAGAATTTGTCCAGGCGTCCTTGTGACCCACCGGTGTCTCTACTGCCAATTGCCGTGCGCTGTCAGCGGAACACCGTCCTTTAGGACTGCATTGCCTTGCGCTGCCGTCCACCACACCCGAAGCATGCCGGGCGCTGCTTGAAACGGATGTGAAACCTTTCCCACATTTGTTTTGCAAAGGCATTCCTATGCACACCCATATCCCAAATACCGTCAAGCGCGGCATCCTGGCCGTTCGCGCCGAAGCCACTGCAGAAACTCCCGCAGCAGTTGCAGCACTCGCTGGCGCTTTCGCTGACTTCAAGGCCCGCTACGACGACAAACTCGACCAGCAAAAACGCGAGATCGATGATGCCCACACCAAGCTGGCAAGCCAGCAGCACTTCGGTGCTGACACCCAGGCCCAGGCAGCCGACGATGGCGTGATTCACAGCTTCAAGGCGCTGCGCACCTCTGCAGACTTCAAAGCCCACTACAGCAAAGATGCACCAGCAGGCGACAAGGTGGGTCTGTCCGACTTTGTGCGCGCCGTGGCAGGCATGCGAACCAGCGAAGGTGCCATCCAGGCACTGAGCCTGGGCCAGGACACGGCGGGCGGCTATGCGGTGCCCCATACCGTCATGCCCGAGATTCTGGCCGCTATGGCACCTGCCAGCAGCTTGCTGCAGGCTGGCGCTGGCGTGGTGCCTATGGAGAAAGGTGCCAAGTCCGTGACCACAGCAGTGGTCAACGCGCTGCCCCAGGCGGCATGGCGCAATGAGTCTGGTTCGCTGGCGCTGTCCGAGCCCACTTTCCGTGGCGTGACGGCAGTTCCTCAGTCCCTGGCCTTCATGTTCAAGGTGTCGCGCGAGCTGCTGGCCGACGCACCCAACATGGAAGCCGCGCTGCGCATTGCCATCGGCCAAGCCTTCGCCAAGGAGCTGGACCGCGTTGGCTTGCGTGGCAGTGGCACTGCCCCCGAGCCGCGCGGCCTGCTGAACACCGATGGCGTGCAGGTAGTGAACTTCGGCGGTGCCAATGGTGCGGCCCTGGCTGGCTATGCCCCCGTTCTCCAGGGCATTGGTGCAGTGATGAACGCAGACGGCCCCATGCCCAATGCGGTGATCGGCGCGCCGCGCAGCGTCATCACCCTGGCTGGTCTGGTGGACACTACGGGCCAGCCCATCCGAAAGCCCGAGCTGCTGCAGAACCTGCCTATGCTGCACACGTCGCAGATCCCAACTGATCTGGATGTGGGCACCTCGGCGGATGGCAGTGAGCTGTATGTGGGTGACTTCCGTGGCATGTACTTCCTGCTGCGTGAGAACGTCAGCATCCAGCTGCTGCGCGAGACCTTTGCATCCACAGGAGAGATTGGCTTTGCCTGCCATGTCCGCGCCGATGTGGTGATCCCGTACCCGCAGACCTTCGCGGTGGTCAAGGGCGTGCGCGCGTAAGCAGCGCTGGCCCAGACGCAACAAAGCCCCGCATGGTTCGCCCAGCGGGGCTTTTCTTTTATCAACCAGAATACATGGTTGATATTCCAAGGATCTCAAATGTCTCAACGTGAAATTGTGAACTGTGCATGCCCACTATGCGGCGCTGACGCTGCCTACTATGAGATCGACTATGGCGAACGCCATTACTACAAATGCCCGACTTGCACAAAGTTCATCATCACGGATACGGCCGAAAAGCGCATTCGCCAAAGCGGCAGCACCCCATCCGATTTTTCGGGCGCAGCTGCAGCGGCCACTAAGGACGATGATCGCGTGCTTGAGATTTGCTACAGCCATGGAGGTAGCGTGCCTACCGGCTTCTCGATCAAGGTCGTAAACAAAGCTGACTACCGAAGCATTTGACGCATCGCGCCTGCCGTGCTGTCGATGCATGCGTCCAGTCCAGATGCAGGGCGGGGGGCATGCGAAGTTCCCGACCCTCCCGGCTCTAGACCGCACTGTTCCTCACGCGCAGAAAATTTCCCCCGTATGAATTTTGTTAAATCAGCAAATGGGGGTAGAGAAGGCCTGAAACCTAGCAGCCATGCGGGTTTGCCGAGAGTTTTAAGTTTGCTGATTTGTTAAAGCAATGTTAAAGCTTTAACATCCTTCCATCGCGTCTGGGGAAGGGATCGGCAAGCCTCGAAAGCGATCCCCATGGCCCGCACCTGGACTCCCACAACGGGTTTTGAGTCCTTCAACGAATCGATGTTCTCGGTGTGCTGGCCGCCAAAGCAGGGTTCTGCTCTTCAACATCTTAAATGCCGAATGGTTAAATCGGAGATGCAGTAACAGTCTTGGTGAGCAAGTCCCAAGCTGAGATGGTCAGAGGTAGAGCAGCGACAATCAGCGGCAGCACGTAGTCGGTGAATCTTGGGGTGCGGATTACGGTGTACAGGAAAGCACAAGCGGTCAATCTAACTCGCAATCCCAACGCAACCGGTATGGTGGTTTCTACATGATGACCGTCTGGCCACTCAGGCTTAGAGAGTGTCCAGTTGAAAGTCGAAGTCCATTTCACAGACCGGTTCTCGCGGTCATCAGGCTCTCGAGGGATCTTGTTGAACCATGCTTGGATGCGACTAGCCATAGTTTTTTTGATTCCGAAGTCTGCCTCATCATGCAAGTACTGCAAGTAGCGTACTCCGAAGTAAAACCAAAGAACCCATACACCCCAGATGATCCTATCCGGTTGAGAGAACGTTACTTCGGCTCCGCTAACCGAAAGTTTGTTTTTAATCTCTGCTCCGGCAAGATTAATTGTGACTAGGACGAGGCTGGCCACAAGTAGGTTTCTACGCTGTCGAAGTAGATCAGCGCTCATCGGTTCCCGTTTTTCGCTTGCCACAAGCACCTCCATCATTGATGGGTAGATTGATGGGTAAAACAGAAAAGCCCCGCCTATTGCTAGGCGGGGCTTCATTTTTTGGCGGAGAGGGCGGGATTCGAACCCGCGGTGGGGATAAACCCACACACGCTTTCCAGGCGTGCGACTTAAGCCACTCATCCACCTCTCCGAAGACCGCAATTGTAGCAACAGTTTTGCCGTCCGAAAGCGAACTGTGCAAATTTAGCGAAATTAGTTGCGCGTGCCGCCGACCTGCACCATCTTCATGGCCGAAGTGATCAGGCTGGAAACTTCGGTCATGTTGCTGGGAACGATCAGCGTGGTCTGGGCGTCGGCCGCGACCTTGCCGTAGGCTTCGACCGCGCTCTGGGCGACTTTCAGCTGCACGGCCTGTTCGCCGCCGGGCTGGCGGATCGCTTCGGCAATGCGCTCTAGCGCGGTCGCCGTGGCGTCGGCCACGGTGGTGATGGCTGCGGCCTCGCCCTGGGCATTGTTGATGGCGGCCTGTTTTTCACCTTCGGAGCGCGCAATCGAGGCTTCGCGTTCGCCGGTGGCAATGTTGATCTGCTCCTGGCGACGGCCTTCGGAAGCGGCGATCAGCGCGCGCTTTTCGCGCTCGGCGGTGATCTGGGCCTGCATGGAGCGCAGGATTTCGGCCGGCGGCGTCAGATCCTTGATTTCATAGCGCAGCACCTTGACGCCCCAGTTGAGCGCGGCCTCGTCAATCGCCGAGACCACCTGGGCATTGATCATGTCGCGTTCCTCGAAGGTCTTGTCGAGTTCGAGCTTGCCGATCACGCTGCGCAGCGACGTCTGGGCCAGTTGGGTCACGGCCATGATGTAGTTCGACGAGCCGTAGCTGGCGCGCATCGGGTCGGTGACCTGGAAGTACAGGATGCCGTCGACCTGCAGCTGCGTGTTGTCGCGCGTGATGCAGACCTGGCTGGGAACGTCGAGCGGAATTTCCTTGAGGCTGTGCTTGTAGGCCACGCGGTCGACGAACGGCACCAGGAAGTTTAGCCCCGGAGTGAGCGTGCCCGCGTATTTGCCCAGGCGCTCCTTGACCCAGGCATTCTGCTGGGGTACGACCTTGATGGAACGTGCAATGAAGATGGCCGCGATGACCAGAAGAATGATGGCAACTTCCATGGTGTCTCCCTCCCCGATGGGGCGTGATTGAAATTCGCTGACAAAGAAAATCTGCGGGCCTGGGCGGCGAAGTGCCGCCAGCGCCCGCGGTGGCTCACAGCTTGTCGACCAGCAGGCGATTGCCTATGACTTCGGCCACGCGGTGCGTGCCGGGCGTCGGTGCATTGCCGGGGCGCAGCACCACGGTCCACTGCGCGCCGCGGTAGCGCACCTGCGCCGTGCCGTCGGCGGCCCAGTTCTCGACCTGGACCGATTCACCGATGTCGAGATTCATGCTGCGATCGCTTTCAGCGGGCTGCATGCGCGCCTGGCGCCGGCGCAGCAGATAGCAGGCAATGACCGCCGCCGTGCCGACCAGGGCGGCGCAGACGATCTGCCCGGTTTCGGATGCGCCCAGGTGGGCGGCGATGGCACCGGCCACCGCACCGATGGCCAGCATCAGCAAATAAAAGCTGCCCGTGAGCAGCTCGGCAGCGACCAGAGCGCCCGCAACCAGCCACCACACTGTAAAACTTGCCATGTAGCCTGCTCCTGTGTAATTCAATGTTTGTAGTTCACCACAGTTATGGGGTGATAAGGTCCTGCTTTCACAGGCGCAATAAGGATATTCCTTACACTCGCGCCTGTTTCGATTTTTTAAGCCCGACACAACGGAGGCTGTGCATGAAATTCCGCTTTCCCATCATCATCATAGATGAAGACTATCGCTCTGAGAATACCTCAGGCCTGGGCATTCGTGCCCTGGCGCAGGCCATTGAGACTGAAGGCTTCGAAGTGCTGGGCGTGACCAGTTACGGCGACCTGACGCAATTCGCCCAGCAGCAAAGTCGGGCGAGCGCTTTCATTCTCTCGATCGACGACGAAGAGTTCACGCTGGGCTCGGGACTGGACCCGATCGTGCTGAGCCTGCGCAAGTTCATCGAGGAGGTGCGCCGCAAGAACGCCGATGTGCCTATCTATGTGCACGGCGAGACCAAGACCAGCCGCCACCTGCCCAACGACATCCTGCGCGAGCTGCATGGCTTCATCCACATGTTCGAGGACACCCCCGAATTTGTCGCCAAGCACATCATCCGCGAAGCCAAGAATTACCTAGAGAGCGTGCAGCCGCCGTTCTTCAAGGCGCTGCTCGACTACGCCGAAGACGGCTCGTACAGCTGGCACTGCCCCGGGCACTCCGGCGGCGTGGCCTTCCTCAAGAGCCCCGTGGGCCAGATGTACCACCAGTTCTACGGCGAGAACATGCTGCGCGCCGACGTCTGCAATGCAGTCGAGGAACTGGGCCAGCTGCTGGACCACAACGGCGCCATCGGCGCCAGCGAACGCAATGCGGCGCGCATCTTCAACGCCGACCACTGCTTCTTCGTGACCAACGGCACGTCCACTTCGAACAAGATCGTCTGGCACCATACCGTGGCCTCGGGCGACGTGGTCGTGGTCGACCGCAACTGCCACAAGTCGGTGCTGCACGCGATCATCATGACGGGCGCCATTCCGGTGTTCCTCAAGCCCACGCGCAACCATTTCGGCATCATCGGACCTATCCCGCAAAGCGAGTTCACGCCCGAGACCATCCAGGCCAAGATCGCCGCCAACCCGCTGCTGCAGGGCGTGGACGCCAAGGCCGTGAAGCCGCGCGTGCTGACGCTCACGCAGTCGACCTATGACGGCGTGCTCTACAACACCGAAACCATCAAGAGCATGGTGGACGGCTATGTGGAGAACCTGCACTTCGACGAAGCCTGGTTGCCGCACGCGGCCTTCCACCCCTTCTATGGCAGCTACCACGCCATGGGCAAGAAGCGCGCGCGCCCCAAGCATTCGGTGGTCTATGCGACGCAGTCCATCCACAAGCTGCTGGCCGGCATCAGCCAGGCCTCGCATGTGCTGGTGCAGGATTCGCAGACGCAAAAGCTCGACCGCCATCTGTTCAACGAGGCGTACCTGATGCACACCTCGACCAGCCCGCAGTACAGCATCATTGCGAGCTGCGACGTGGCTGCGGCGATGATGGAGCCGCCCGCGGGCACGGCACTGGTCGAGGAAAGCCTGGCCGAAGCGCTGGACTTCCGCCGCGCAATGCGCAAGGTCGAGGAAGAGTTCGGCAAGAACGACTGGTGGTTCACGGTCTGGGGCCCGGACGACATCATCGAGGAAGGCCTGGGCACGGCCGAAGACTGGATCTTCCGCGCCAAAGCCAAGGCCAAGGGCAAGAAGGCTTCGGCCAAATGGCATGGCTTCGGCGATCTGGCCGACGGCTTCAACATGCTCGACCCCATCAAGTCGACCATCGTCACGCCCGGCCTGAACCTGGACGGCGCTTTCGACAAGACCGGCATTCCCGCGTCCATCGTCACCAAGTACCTGGCCGAGCATGGCGTGGTGGTCGAGAAGACCGGCCTGTACTCGTTCTTCATCATGTTCACCATCGGCATCACCAAGGGCCGCTGGAACACCATGCTCACGGCCTTGCAGCAATTCAAGGACGATTACGAGAAGAACCAGCCGATGTACCGCATCCTGCCCGAGTTCTGCCAGCAGCACCGGCAGTACGAGCGCATGGGTCTGCGCGACCTGTGCCAGCATGTGCACCAGATGTACGCCAAGTACGACATCGCGCGCCTCACGACCGAGATGTACCTCTCGGATCTGACGCCGTCGATGAAGCCTTCGGACGCCTACGCGCATATCGCCCAGCGCCGCACGGAACGCGTGGAAATCGACCGCCTCGAAGGCCGCACCACGGTCGGCCTGGTCACGCCCTACCCGCCCGGCATTCCGCTCTTGATTCCCGGCGAAGTCTTCAACAAGAAGATCGTCGACTATCTGCTGTTCGCGCGCGAGTTCGCGAAGATGTGCCCCGGCTTTGAAACCGACATCCACGGCCTGGTCGAGGAAGAAGACGAAGCCGGCGTGGTGCGCTACTACGCCGACTGCGTGGCCGAGGCGCCCAAGATCGCGGCCAAGCCTGCAGCGCCAGCGCGCGCCAAGGCGCCCGCCAAGACTGCGGTGAAGACCGCGGCCAAGCCTGCCTCCGCACCGGCCAAGGCAGCGGCAAAGACCTCGGCCGCAGCCAAGGCGCCCGTGAAGGCCGCAGCCAAGCCTGCGGCCAAGGCACCGGCAAAGACAGCCGCCAAGACAGCGGCAAAAACGCCTGCCAAGGCCGCGGTGAAAACCGTGACCCAGGAAGAAGTCGCGACCATGACCGAAGACCGGACCACGGCCAAGCGCACGGCGCGCGCCACGGCCACGCCCGGAAAGGGAAAGAAGACGCTGGTACAGGTCGGAGCCGACGAGTTCAGTCGCAAGATCTGACCGAAGTGTCCTGAAGAAAGCCCTCTTTCTTCAGCGTTCATCCTGCACCGGGCGCAGGATGAACGCCCCGATATCACGCCAGAACCGCGGCTGCGGTGCTTTTTAACAAAGCCTTAATCCGGCCCGAAGACAATCAAAGGTTTTACAAAAAACCTAACAAAATCAATAACTTAGTGTATTGATGCAGATCAATCAGCGCGCAACGCGCTGAAATGAGAATCCCTCGAAAGCAATCGAGGAATTCTCAACATGGCAGACAGAAATGGGGCCACGGCAACGCCGGCCCCGCCCCACAGCAAACGCACTTTCCTGCAGGAACTGGTCGCACTGGCCACGACCTTTGGCCTGGCCGCGGGCGCCCCGCCCGCAGCCGCGCAAGCACCCGGTCAGCCCGCACGCCGGCCCGGCGCGCAAGGCAAACGCTACGGCATGCTGGTCGACATGCGCAAGTGCATAGGCTGCCAGGCCTGCACCGTGAGCTGCTCGATGGAGAATCTGCCGCCCATAGGCCAGTTCCGCACCACGGTGCTGCAGTACGAAGTCAGCGCCCCGGGCATGGCCGCACCCGCCATGGTCAGCCTGCCGCGGCTGTGCAACCACTGCGACAACCCACCCTGCGTGCCAGTATGCCCGGTGCAGGCCACGTTCCAGCGCACCGACGGCATCGTGCTGGTCGACAACGAACGCTGCGTGGGCTGCGGCTACTGCGTGCAGGCCTGTCCCTATGACGCGCGCTTCATCAACCACGAAACGCAGACCGCGGACAAGTGCACGTTCTGCGAGCACCGGCTCGAGGCCGGGCTGCTGCCGGCCTGCGTCGAAAGCTGCGTGGGCGGCGCGCGCGTGATCGGCGACCTGAACCAGGCCGACAGCGAGATCAACCAGCGCATGGCAGCCAGCAAGGAGCAGATCAAGGTGCTCAAGCCCGGCCTCAAGACCGCGCCCCATGTGTTCTACATCGGCCTGCCCGATGCCTTTGTCGACGGCGTCGACGGCCAATCCAGCGTGCGCCTGCTCGCCGATCCCCACTGACGAGGTAGCACATTCATGCAGATCATTGAATTGTTGACCCCGGCCTATGAAGCCGCCTGGCTGCCCTGGGCCGTGCAGTATTTCTTCCTGGTGGGCATTGCCACCGGCGCCGCGCTGCTGGCGGTTTGGGGCGCCTGGTCGCACGCGCACCGGCCGGCCGCCAAGGCCTTGCCGCTGTCGATGCTGGTGCTGGCCATCACGGCCCTGGCCGCGCCCGTCTCGCTGCTGGCCGACCTGCACCAGCCCGCGCGCTTCTGGCATTTCTACGCCCACTTCACGCCCTGGTCATGGATGTCCCTGGGCGCGCTGCTGCTGCCGCCGTTCGTCGCGCTGTCGCTCGCGATGTGCGCGGCCTGGTGGCTGGGTCGCACCGGCTGGATGCGCGCACTGGGCGCGGCGCTGCTGTTGTCGGCGCTGAGCATCGTGGTCTACACGGGCGCTGAAATCAGCGTGGTCAAGGCCAGGCCGCTGTGGAACAACCCCTGGGTGCCGGTGAACCTGGCGCTCACGGCCTGGCTGGCGGCCGTGGGCGCGCTGCTGGTCGCGAGCTGCTGGCTGCCCGCGGGCCGCGATGCCCAGGTGCGCGCCTGGCTCGCGCGGCTGGGCCTGGGCCTGAGCGCAGCGCTGCTGGCCGTGGCCTGCATCTGGGCGGCAACAGGACTGGCTTTCGACACGCCCTCGTTTCATGCCGCCGCCCGCCTATATGCGGACTTCCCGGTCTGGCGCGCGAGCCTGTGGCTGTCGGTGCTGCTGGGTGCCGCGGTGCTGCTGCTGTGGTGCCAGCCCCGCCGCTGGGCAGCGTCTACGGCGCGCACCCTGGCGCTGGGCCTGACGGTCGCGGCCGCGGCCTGGGGCTTTCGCTGGGCACTGTTCATGGGCGTGCAAGGCGTGCCCAAGTACGGCGCCGGGCTTTACGTCTACCGCATGCCGCTGGGCGGCGACGGCCTGATGGGCATGCTGGGCGTCTTCGGCCTGTGCCTGGCGCTGGCCACGCTCGCGCTGTGGGCGCTGGAGCGCTTTCCCGCGCGCGCCGCGCCTGCCGCTTCTGCCGCGAACTGATACCTCACAAGATTTCCCATGAACGACAAGCATTCCCCCTCTTCCACACCCGAAACCACTCCGGACGCGCAGCGCCGCACGCTGCTGCGCACGGGCCTGGCCGCGGGCGGCATGGCTGCCTTTGCGGCCGGCTATGGCGAAACCCTGGTCAAGGCCGGCAAGGGCCTGATCACCGGCAGCTCGGGCGTGGCCACGGCCAGCGCCACGCGCGGCAATTCGCTGCTGCCCGAATTTCGCATCGACCCGGCCACGGGTCTGCTGCAGACGCAGCCCGGCCAGACCGTGAGCCCTTCGAGCTGCCTGGGCTGCTGGACCCAATGCGGGGTGCGGGTGCGCGTGGACACGGCCCACAACCAGATCCTGCGCGTTGCCGGCAACCCCTACCACCCGCTGGCCACGACCCGCCCTGCGCCCATGGAAACGCCGGTGCGCGAAGTCTATGCCCAGCTCGGCGGCGACAATGGCCTCGAAGGCCGGGCCAGCGCCTGCGCGCGCGGCTCGGCCATGCTCGAACACCAGAAGAGCCCGCACCGCGTGCTCGCCCCGCTCAAGCGCGTGGGCCCGCGCGGCAGCGGCCAGTGGCAGACGATTTCATTCGAGCAGCTGATCACGGAAATCTGCGAAGGCGGCGACCTGTTCGGCGAAGGCGCGGTCGAAGGTTTGCGCGCGATACGCGATACAGAAACCTTGATCGATGCCGACAACCCCGAATACGGTCCCAGGTCCAACCAGCTGCTGTTCACCGACGCCAGCAACGAAGGCCGCACGCCGCTGATACGCCGCTTCGCCCAGCAGTCGTTCGGCACCGTCAACTTCAGCAACCACGGCGCCTACTGCGGCCAGAGCTACCGCGTGGGCACGGGCGCGGCGCTGGGCGATCTGTCGGGCATGCCCCACGGCAAGCCCGACTGGACGAACTCGCGCTTCGGCCTGTTCATAGGCGCGGCGCCAGCCCAGTCCGGCAACCCGTTCCAGCGCCAGGGGCGCGAACTGGCCGAAGCGCGTTCGCGGCCCGAGAACACCTACCGCTACGTCGTGGTGTCGCCGCTGCTGCCGTCTTCATCGAGCCAGGCGAGCGGCGACAACAACCGCTGGCTGGCCGTCAAGCCCGGCTCCGATCTGGCGCTGGTCATGGGCATGATCCGCTGGATGCTGGACAACGGGCGCTATGACGAACGCTTTCTCAGCCAGCCCGGCCCGGCCGCGATGCGCAGCGCCGGCGAAGCCGCGTGGAGCAATGCCACGCATCTGCTGATCCACGCTCCCGACCACCCGCGCCACGGCCATTTCCTGCGCGGCGCCGACCTGGGCTGGGCGCTGCCCGCGCCCGCGGAAGGCAGCGAGACGGCAGAAGATGTCTATGTGGTGCAGCTGGCCGACGGCAGCCTCGCGCCCCACACCACGGATCAGCCCGCGCAGCTGTGGGTGGAGCGCGGCATCGCGCCCGCGGCCACGCCCGCAGCTGCGGCGCCTGCCGAACTGCCGGTGCGCAGCGCGCTGTTCGCGCTGCGCGAGGAAGCGCGGCGCATGACGCTGGCGCAATACGCGGCCGAATGCGGCGTGCCGGCAGCGGAAATCGAAGCCCTGGCGCGCGAGTTCACCAGCCACGGCAAGCAGGCCGTGGCCAACGCCCATGGCGGCACCATGAACGGCGCGGGCTTCTACACCGCCTATGCGATTGCCATGCTCAACCATCTGGTCGGCAACCTCAACGTCAAGGGCGGCTGGGTGCTGGACGCCGGGCCGTTCGGCCCGTTTGGCCCGGGCCCGCGGTACAACTTCGCGCAGTTCGCGGGCAAGGTCACGCCCAAGGGCGTGGCGCTATCGCGCACGCGCTTTCCATATGAGCGCAGCAGCGAGTTCGCGCGCAAGAAGGCCGCGGGCGAGAACCCCTATCCGGCGCGCGCGCCCTGGTACCCCGCACCCGGCGGCATGAGCAGCGAAATGCTGGCCGGCGGCCTGCTCGGCTATCCGTATCGCGCCAAGGCCTGGATCAACCACATGAGCAACCCGGTGTACGGAGTCTGCGGTTTCGAGAACGCGCTGGCCGCCCAGCTCAAGGACCCGAAGAAGCTGCCGCTGTTCATTTCGGTAGACCCGTTCATCAACGAAACCTCGGCGCTGGCCGACTACATCGTGCCCGACACCATCACCTATGAAAGCTGGGGCGTGGGCGCGCCCTGGGCCGATGTGGTGGCCAAGTCGAGCACCGTGCGCTGGCCCGTGGTCACGCCCGCCGTGGCGCGCACCGCCGAAGGCAGTCCCGTCAATCTCGAAAGCCTGCTGTTCACGATCGCCAGGACGCTGGCCCTGCCGGGCTTCGGCCCCGGCGGCATGTCGACCAAGGACGGCCAGCCCGTCGATCTCGAATGCGCCGAGGACTTCTACCTGCGCGGCATCGCCAACATCGCCTGGCAGGCGGGCCAGCCCGTGGCCGAAGCTTCGGACGACGATATCGCGATCACCGGCCTGGACGCGCTGATGCCGCTGATCACCCCGCGCCTGGCACCCGAGGAAGTGCGGCGCGTGGCCATGGTCCTGACACGCGGCGGGCGTTTCGACCGGCTAGAGAACGCCTGGAAGGATGGGCAGATCAAGGCCGCCCACAGGCCCGCGCTGCAGATCTGGAGCGAAGGCCTGGCGCGCATGCGCCACTCGATGACGGGCGAGCGCTACAGCGGCTGCCCCACCTGGTACCCGACGCGCCTGGCCGACGGCACGGCCATGCGCGCGCATTTTCCCGAACAGGACTGGCCGCTGTCGCTGTGCTCGTACAAGTCCAATCTGATGAGCTCGATGTCGATAGGCGCGGCGCGCCTGCGCCAGGTGCACCCGCACAACCCGGTGGCGCTGAATCAGGACGACGCGGCGCGGCTGGGCATAGCCAACGGCGACCGCGTGGAACTGCAGACCCCGGGCGGGCGGCTGCAAGGCGTGGCCATGGTGCGCGCCGGCGTGGCGCCCGGCGCCGTGGCCATAGAGCATGGCTACGGCCACACCCAGCTGGGCGCAGCCTCCCACCGCATCGACGGCCAGGCCACGCCCGCGAACCCGGCGCATGGCAATGGCATCAACCTCAACCGCCTGGGCTTTGTCGACCCCACGCGGCCGGCGGCCGACAACGTCTGGATCGACTGGGTCTCGGGTGCGGTGGTGCGCCAGGGACTGCCGGTCAGAGTGGTGCGCCTGGGCGTCTGAAACACGCCGACATACCGCAGCGCGCTCCTTTTTCCGCGGATCGGTGCACCATGGCGGCGGATTTTCTTTCTGGGCAGCCATGCATATATTGATTGTGGAAGACAGCGCGCTGGTCGCCAGCGGCATCAGGACCGGCCTGGAGCTGCACGGCTTCACCGCCGACATTGCCGCAAACGTGGCCCAGGCCCGCTGCCATGTCGCGGCCAGCCATTTCGACGCCTGCATTCTCGACCTGGGCCTGCCCGACGGCGACGGCCTGCGGCTGCTGGGCCAGTGGCGTGCCGCGGCGCGGCATCTGCCGGTTCTCATCCTGAGCGCGCGCGACCGCATCGAGGACAAGGTCGCGGGCTTCCAGACCGGCACCGACGACTACCTGACCAAGCCTTTCGATCTGACCGAGCTGGTGCTGCGCCTGCACGCGCTGCTGCGCCGCGCGGGCGGGCGCGCCAGCGACCGGCTCGACTTCGGCAGCTTCGCGATCGACATGGCTTGCGCCCAGGTCACGCGCCAGGGCCAGCCCGTGGAACTGGCGCGGCGCGAATGGGCGCTGCTGTCGGCGCTGGTCCAGGCCAACGGCCGCGTGCTGTCGGCCGCGCAGCTGCACGACAGCCTCTATGGCAGTGATCTTGACGTGGGCAGCAACACCGTCAACGTGCATGTGCACCATCTGCGCAGGAAGCTGGGCCAGGAAGTCATTGAAACCGTGCGCGGCCTGGGCTTTCGCCTGAGCGCGCGCGCGGCATGAACAAAGCCGCAAGCCTGCGCCTGCGCCTGGTACTGGGCGTTTGCCTGACCATGTGCGCGCTGTGGAGCAGCGTCGCCGCATGGATGTTCACCAGCATGCGCCAGGAGCTGCACAGCATGCTCGACGACCGCCTGATCGCCTCGACGCGCATGGTCGCCGGCGTGGTGCAGCAACTGCAGCCCGTGGAGCACGCCGCGAGCGCGCGGGCACCGGCCGCCGACATCCTGTCCGTGATCGCGCGCGACGGCGTGGCCTGCGAGGTCAGCCTGGTGCGCAGCGAAGTCGATATCCGCCCCATTGCCCAGACCGCCAACAGCCCCGGTTTCAGCGATCTGAACGCGGCCGGCTTCGGCCACATCCACAAGGGCGGCAAGGACTGGCGCACCTATGTGCTCGAAGAAAACGGCATACGCATTGCCACGGCCGACCGCATCGACGTGCGCGAACACCTGGTGCAGTCCTTTGCCTATACGCTGATCCTGCCTTTTCTCGTGGCCCTGGCCGGCATCCTGCTGCTGACCTGGTGGTGCTGGAGCCTGGGACTCAAGCCCTTGCAGCGCCTGCAGCAGGAGCTGAGCCGGCGCCCGCCGCGCGACTCCAGTCCCGTGCAGGCCGGCCAGGACGTGGTCGAGCTCGCGCCGCTGGTGCTGAGCCTCAACGACCTGCTGGGCCGCATGAACGCCGCCATAGAACGCGAACGCCGCTGGACGGCCGACGCCGCCCATGAACTGCGCACGCCGCTGACCGCGATCAAGACCCATGTGCAGGTGGCGCAGCTGGTGATGGAACGCACGGGCACGCCGCCGACCCAGGCCATGTCCGCGCTGCAGCAGGCGGACCAGGGCATCAGCCACATGCACGAGACGCTGGAGCATCTGCTGCTGCTCGCACGCGTGGAAACCGGCGCGCAGCAGCAAGACTGCAGCACCCGGGGCGCGGCCCTGGTCCAGGCGTTCGAGCAGGCCTGTGCCCAGTCGCGCCAGCAGGCGCTGCTGACCGCGGGCAGCGCCGTGCCGCCCGCGATCGAGACTGCCATTGCCGACCCGGGGGCCTGGCGCTGGGAGCAGCTCGAAGTGGCGCTCGCACCCGCGCTGCTGACCTGCGCCATCACCAATCTCACGGACAACGCCTTGCGCCACCACCAGGGCGCGGCGCCCGTGAGCGCGCGACTGGCGCTGACGACGACGGGCCTGCGAGACGACACCGGGCCGCCGCACCTGCTGGTGCGCATCGCGGACCAGGGCCAGGGAATGACGGCCGAGGAATGCGCGCTCGCGACCCAGCGCTTCTGGCGCAAGTCATCGGCGCTGCACGGCAGCGGCCTGGGCCTGACCATCGTGCAGCGCATCGCCGAAAGCGCGGGCGGCTGCCTGCGCCTGCTGCCCGGCACGGCACAGGCACCGGGTCTCGTGGCCGAACTGCGCCTGCCGCTGCGCCTGGCCGCCGATGCACGCGCGCCGGACGCACTGACCTTGACGGCAGCAGCACTGTTAACAAAGTCTTAATCTGGGCTCTTTAGATTCCGGGGTTTGGCAGCCTGCCGCGCGCAGGCGCGCCGTTTTGAACCACACCCGCCCCGCCTGCCACGGCGCTTGCCGATGCGCCGCGCATGGCCGGGCACCAACTCTCGCGACCCTATGCCTGTATTCAAGGCCCCCCTCCAAGGCATCCTCGGCCTTGCCGTTCTGTGCGCGCTGCACGCACCCGCTCTCGCCGCCGACGCCGACGCGGGCGCGAAAATCGCGGCCCAGGGCGGCGCGCAAGGCGCTGCCGCCTGCGTCAGCTGCCACGGCAGCCAGGGCGAAGGCGGCGCCAACTTTCCGCCGCTTGCCGGCCAGCCCGCAGGCTATCTGCAGCGCCAGCTCGAGGCCATGGCCGCAAACCAGCGCAAGTCGCCGATCATGGGTCCTCTGGCCAAGGCACTGACAGCCAGCGAAAAAGCCGATGTGGCCGCCTACTATGCGCGCCTCGCGCTGCCGGTGAAGCCAAAGCAAGGCGCACTGCCCACCGCCAAGAGCAGCGACGGCGCCTGGCTGGTCGAGCGCGGCCGCTGGGCCGACGGCATTCCGGCCTGCGCCAAATGCCACGGCCCCGGCGGAGCAGGCGTGGGCCAGGACTTCCCGGCCATAGGCCATCTGAGCGCAAGCTACATGCAGAGCCAGGTCGATGCCTGGAAGAACCAAAGCCGCGATGCCGGCCCGCTGGGACTGATGGGCGCGATCGCCCAGAAACTGACCGCCAAGGACATCGAGGATGCGGCCGCCTACTACCAGCAGCTGCACTCCGGTTCCCACTGATCGAGGCCATACGCATATGACCACGCACTCCCCCGACTCCACCACCACTTCCGAATCCGGCAACGCCGGCGCCATTCTTGTCCTGGGCATCGCCGCGCTGCCGCTGGTGCTTGCCGTGGGCGGCATCATCTACAGCCGGCCCGACAAGCCCGCGCCCATGCCTGCCGCCGCCGCGACGCCGGCGCCCACCCTCGCGCTGCAGCCCACCGTCTTCAGCCCGCCCGCAGCGCGCGACATTCCCGACTCCAAGATGGGAGAATGGATACAGCGCGGCGAAGCCATCTTCACGCGCACGCCCGAGAACGCCGTCGGTTTCTCGGGCAACTCGCTGAGCTGCACCAACTGCCACGTCGACGCCGGCCGGCTCAAGAATGCCGCGCCCATGTGGGGCGCCTACCCCATGTATCCCGCGTA
>Ga0302347_1000419_pt1 | contig 68631 bp, 62 predicted proteins | sample PhyWR1_FD_202178 | JGI IMG/M metagenome (GOLD analysis project Ga0302347, IMG submission 202178) | Leaf surface microbial communities from wheat plants in UC Gill Tract Community Farm, Albany, California, United States - DLSL W.R1 (v2)... | ecosystem: Host-associated > Plants > Phyllosphere >... | reverse complement strand
TAGTGTTCACTCTTCAAGACTTGATATTTTTTTGCGTCCGAAGACGCTGCACCCTAGGGTGCTTTAGATATCAATCTTGCGAGTGCCCACACAGATTGTCTGATAAATTGTTAAAGAGCAGTGAGTTGCTTGCTTTCGCTTGCTAACTCGAGGTGCGTATAATACGCTTTCCTCTTTCAAAGTCAAGCGCTTATTTCGCTTTCCTTCGACTGGCTCGGCGGTTAGTAACCGTTGTTCCGTGTCAGTGGATGCGCATTATAGGGATTTCTTCCGGCCTGACAACCCCTAATTTCAAATAATTTGCTGACTGAGGTATTTTACAGCAATGTGATTATTAAGCCTGCTGTTTGGTGCTTAATTGTGCAATTTTCTCGGCAAAAAGTGAAACTTGCTGCCAGTCGGTATAAACCACTTCTTTATTTGTATCCGTTTCACCATCAGTCATCTTCATAATTAAGCGGATCATAAACTTGTCCAGCCAGCCATAACGGGGGTAAAGCAAGGCTCCAGCAAAGACAGCACAGCAATCAGGACGCCAAGGCGAGTTCACCAGGAACTTACGCGTATATGAATTGGTTTCAGGCGTATTCTTCTCAGCCTTACGTGCCACCAGGTTTACGGAGAAGAAAGCACTTGGCACATTATTCAGCTGCTGCAAATGCTGTTGTATAAACAGATTCACTGAGCGATGAAAATGCCCATAACGAATAGAAGCCCCAATCACTACTCTGTCATACTCCTCCCAGGCAATACTGACTTTATCATGGAGATTCAGGACATCACTCTCCAGGCCTGATGCTTGTAGCTCAGAACCAACACGAGTTGCAATTTCACGGGTCTGCCCATCACGGGTCGAATACAGAATTAAGGTTTTCACATACACTCCATCTATTCCCGCCAGAAGGTCGGCGTGAATAGCACTAATAAAGTAAAGACTTCAAGGCGTCCGAACAGCATGTTGACGATAAGGATCCATTTTGCCGTCGGATTCATACTGGCAAAGTTATCCGCCACTACGCCAAGGCCTGGCCCTAAGTTGTTCAGCGTCGCAACGACAGAAGCAAAAGCAGAGAAGTTATCTACACCGGTCGCAATAATCGCCAGCATACTAATGATAAAGACCAGCGCATAGGCGGAAAAGAATCCCCATACTGCTTCAAGAATACGTTCCGGCAGCGCACGGTTACCCAGCTTAATGCTATATACCGCATTGGGGTGAACCAGCCTCTTCAGCTCACGATTCCCCTGTTTGAACAGTAACAGGATACGAATAACTTTTAAGCCCCCGCCCGTTGAACCCGCACAACCACCAATAAAGGCAGAACAGAGTAATAGCATCGGCAGGAATAATGGCCATTGTGAAAAGCTGTCAGTGGTAAAGCCCGCGGTGGTTGCCATCGATACGACCTGGAAAAAGGCCTGGTTAATGGTTTGCACTGCTGATTGGTAGGTACTATGAAACAACAGAACCAAAGTACAGACCGCTACCAGTGTCAATTGCACGCCGATAAACATACGAAATTCAGGATCGCGCCAATACACCTTCAGGCTACGGCCACTTAATAAAGAGAAGTGCAATCCGTAGTTACAACCAGAGATAAGTAAAAAGATAGCGATGATGGTATTAATCGTCGGACTATCAAAGTAGCCCACGCTAGCATCATGGGTGGAGAAACCACCAATCGAAATAGTAGCAAAACTATGCCCGATAGCATCAAACACCGACATGCCGGCAAACCATAATGCGACAGCACAGGCAATCGTCAGCAGCACATAGATAAACCAGAGTGTTTTTGCTGTTTCGGCAATACGCGGGCGCATCTTATTGTCTTTCAGGGGACCAGGCATTTCTGCCCGGTAAAGCTGCATTCCCCCCACCCCGAGAATAGGCAGGATAGCAACAGCCAGCACAATGATCCCCATCCCGCCGAACCACTGTAACATCTGACGATAGAACAAGATGGCATGAGGTAATGAGTCAAGACCCACCAGCGTCGTTGCGCCTGTGGTCGTTAAGCCGGAGAAAGACTCAAAAAAGGCATCAGTCACTGTCAGATTAGGTTTTTCTGCAAAGATAAAGGGTAAAGCACCCACACTACCCAGTACCGTCCAGAACAGAACAACGATCAGAAACCCTTCTCGTGGCTTGAGTTCACTTTTATCTCGCCGATTCGGCCACCAGAGAAACGTTCCAATAACAATGGCGACCATAAAAGTCTGTGTAAAAGCTCGCCCCGCGCCATCGCGATAAATCAGCGCCACTAAGCCGGGTAAAATCATGGTGCCGGAAAAGAGGATAATGAGCAGGCCGACGATTCTGGTTATGGCACGAAAATGCATTTTCAGCCGCTTCCTTAAGTATCAATAAATAGAAGAGAAATGATTATCGCGGTAGTAAATGCAGTGAACCACGGCTCAGGTCGCCAAGTCTGGCATTAAAAATGGTCAGCTGGGTCTGCGGTAACGCAATCTTCAGAATAATAAATGCCTGGAAATCACTGTCGACAATAAGGCCGCCAACCTGTTTAAGCAAGGCTTCGATACCCGCCAACTGCGAGTAGTCACACTGCAAAGTATATTCTGTTAATGCTACTTTGCGCACTTTCGGCAATTGAGTCAGCGCCTGCTGTACTCCACCCCCGTAAGCTCTGACCAGACCACCCGTTCCCAGCTTAATGCCGCCATAATAACGTATCACGACAGCAGTGATTTCCCCGACCTGGCTACCCAGTAGCTGGGCCAGAATAGGTTTTCCGGCGGTACCTGCTGGTTCACCATCATCAGAAAACCCGAGTAACTGTGAGTTATCCGGGGGACCTGCAACCCATGCCCAGCAATAATGCCGGGCATCCGGGTAATCGACTCGCGCTTGCTCAAGAAATGCTTTACACGCCGCCAGCCCATCAGTGTGGGCAAGCAACGTGATAAAACGACTTTTCTTAATTTCCTCACTCACCGTTACCGGCTCAGCAGGTATCAGCCAGCTTTCCATTACGCCAGTTTCAGGTCGCGGGTCATATTTTCGGTTCTGTTCTCATGGATAACCACGTTATCTTCAATACGGATACCGCCAAAAGGTTTCATGGCTTCAATACGCTGCCAGTCAAAATGCTGACGATATTGTCCTTCACGCCATGGTGCGAGCAGTGACTCAATAAAATAGAGGCCCGGCTCAATAGTGAGCACCATATTAGGTTCCAGAATACGCGTACAGCGCAGATAAGGGTGCTGACTTGGTGCAGCAAGATGTGTACCACTATCATCCTGCATAAAACCACCGACATCATGCACTTGCAGGCCCAGCATATGGCCAATACCATGCGGCATAAACGGACTGGTTATACCCGCTTCGACCATGCCCTCTTCACTGATACCGGTCACCAGCTGATGGCGCTTAAGTAGTTTGGCGAGCCGCTGATGAAACTGAAGATGATACTCGGTATAACGAACACCGGCTTTCATGGTCTCTATTAGCGCCAGTTCCTCAGTATTCATATCTTTGATCAGTTCGGCAAAATCACTCTCTTCCTGAGCGGCCCAAGTACGCGTCAAATCAGCAGCATATCCCTGATATTCCGCTCCAGCATCCAGCAAGAAACTGTGTTTTTCTGCCGGAGGCTGATTATCGAGGCGAGTGTAATGCAGCACCGCGGCATGTTCGTTCAGCGCCACAATATTGCCATAGGGCACATCAGTATCACGATGTCCTGTCGCGGTAAGATAGGCCATATTGATATCGAATTCGCTCATTCCGGACAAGAAGGCTTCATGCGCCGCGCGATGTCCGATAACGGCTGTTTTTTGCGCAGCACGCATACAGGCCAGCTCATAGTCTGTTTTATAAGCGCGGTAGTAATGCAAGAAGTCGATAGTCGCTTGCGGATTGATATTGGTCGGATTGATGCCAAGCTGTATTGCACGTTCCGGCACCGGACCAATGTAGCCTAGATTACCGCGAGCAGCAGGTAGCAAACTGCCAATACCTTCAGCCGCAGGTAAGGCAATGACCTCAATTTCATCTGTCCAGAAGGCGTCAGGCAATGGCTCAACGCAATGCCAGTAATCGACCGGCAAATAGAACCAGAGTTTAGGTTTGTTTACCCCATCCACCAGCAGCCAGCAGTTCGGTACCTCGGTCACAGGCACCCACGCTTTAAATTGCGGATTCACTTTAAACGGATAAGGGTGATCGTCGAGAAATACGTTAAATAGCTCCCCTGAGTGGATCAGCAAAGCATCAAGATTCGAACGCGCAAGTGCATCACGAGTGCGTTGTTGTAAGGTCTCAATATGACGATGATACAGCGTAGCCAGTGATTCCATAATTTATATCCTAAATTATTTGAGTTGCCTGTAGGCACTGATTGAAGCTTGCGAATCGCATATTAACACACCATGCCCGATGTCGAGTTATTTCAACTGCGTGTGACCAAGCCTGCAAATATTTAAATATAAATTTGCATTTTATTAACATAAATTCCACACTCCCCTTCATCTGGTATGACCAGATCCATTACCGGAATCAGGAGACTGACATGCTCTATCAAGGGGAAACCTTACATCTCGACTGGTTGGAAGAGGGTATTGCTGAACTGGTATTTGATGCCCCAGGTTCAGTTAACACATTGAATACCGCCACTCTCGCCAGTCTTAGCGAAGCACTCACTATTATTGAGAATCTACCCGCACTTAAAGGATTGTTACTGAGTTCCAGTAAGTCTGCCTTTATTGTCGGCGCCGATATCACTGAATTCTTATCTTTATTTCTGGTTCCGGCCCAACAACTCAGCGCATGGCTGCGCTATGCTAATCGTATTTTTAACCGCCTCGAAGATTTACCGGTTCCGACCCTGGCGGCAATAAAAGGTTATACGCTGGGCGGCGGCTGTGAGTGTGTGCTGGCGACAGATTTCCGCCTCGCCGCACCGGATACCCGTATCGGCCTGCCCGAGACTAAGCTCGGCATTATGCCTGGTTTCGGTGGTTCAGTTCGCCTGCCTCGCCTGCTCGGCGCTGACAGCGCACTGGAAATCATTACCGCAGGTAAAGATGTTAGTGCAGAAGAGGCCCTGAAGCTGGGCTTAGTGGATGGTATCGTCAGTCACGAAAAATTACGGGATGGGGCGCTATCCATGCTGCGTCAGGCCATCAACGGTAATTTGGACTGGCAGGCACGCCGGGCACCAAAACTACAGCCACTCAAACTCAATAAAATCGAGGCGGCGATGAGCTTTACTCTCGCCAAAGCGATGGTGTCGAAGATAGCCGGAAAACATTATCCCGCTCCCATGGTGGCAGTAAAAACGATTGAAGCCGCTGCGGGTCTGGATCGTGATGCCGCCCTGCAACTTGAAACACACAACTTTGTTCCCCTGGCTCAATCCAATGAAGCCCGGGCGTTAGTCGGCATCTTTCTTAGCGAGCAATATGTTAAGAGTAAAGCGAGAAAGCTGACACAGCATATTGAGACACCCAAACAAGCCGCCATACTCGGTGCCGGGATCATGGGCGGGGGTATCGCCTACCAGTCTGCCTGGAAAGGTGTCCCGGTCTTAATGAAAGACATTAATGATAAATCGTTAGCTCTCGGGATTAACGAAGCCAGTAAATTACTGAACAAACAGCTGGAACGTGGAAAAATTGACGGCAGCAAACTGGCTCAAGTCATTTCAACCATTCAACCAACACTGGAATACCGGGGCTTCTCTCGCGTCGATATCGTCGTCGAGGCTGTCGTTGAAAACCCTCAGGTGAAAAAAGCCGTGCTGGCAGAAACAGAACAGCAGGTGCGAGCAGACACTATTCTGGCATCAAACACCTCAACGATTCCTATCAGTGAACTGGCTAATGCCTTACAGCGGCCAGAAAACTTCTGCGGAATGCACTTTTTTAATCCTGTTCACCGCATGCCTCTGGTTGAAGTGATTCGGGGTAACAAAACCAGTGACACCACACTCGCTACCGTCGTCGCCTGGGCGAATAAGATGGGCAAGACACCGATTGTGGTTAACGACTGCCCGGGATTTTTTGTCAACCGGGTACTGTTCCCTTATCTCGCAGGTTTTAGTCAGCTATTACGGGATGGTGCTGACTTTCAGCAGATTGATAGCGTGATGGAAAAACAGTTCGGCTGGCCGATGGGCCCGGCTTATCTGCTCGATGTGGTCGGGATTGATACTGCTCATCATGCCCAGGCGGTTATGGCCACAGGATTTCCTGAGCGTATGGCTAAAAATTATCGCGATGCGATAGATGTGCTCTTTGACGCCGGGCGTTTTGGTCAGAAAACACAGCTTGGTTTCTATAGCTACCAGGTCGACAGTAAAGGAAAACCTAAAAAATCGCCGGATAGCCAAACCACTGAGTTGCTACAAACAGTCACCCCGGCACCACAGCATTTTGAGCATCACGAGATCATCGCTCGGATGATGATCCCAATGGTGAACGAAGTGGTACGCTGCCTGGAAGAAGGCATTATTGCCAGCCCGGCAGAAGCCGATATCGCCCTGGTCTATGGCCTTGGTTTCCCTCCTTTCCATGGTGGAGTTTTCCGCTGGCTGGACACTCAAGGTAGCCAGGCATACGTCAAGATGGCAGAACAATATCAGCACCTTGGTCCGTTATATCAGGTGCCTGCTGGCCTGCAAGCCAAAGCGCTGCACAATGAACCTTACTATCCCCCGGTCAAGCCAATTCATCTGGCTCATGACTTGAAAGCGTCTGAGGAATAATTATGGAAAAGGTGGTTATTGTTGATGCCATTCGTACCCCAATGGGACGTTCCAGAGGCGGGGTATTCCGTCATATTCGGGCCGAAGACTTATCCGCCCATTTGATGCGTACCATTCTGGCACGCAACCCAGCACTCTCTGCGGTCGAGCTGGATGATATTTACTGGGGCTGTGTCCAGCAAACCCTGGAGCAAGGTTTTAATATTGCTCGTAATGCAGCATTGCTGGCGGATATTCCGCATACCGTACCGGCTGTCACAGTCAACCGGCTATGTGGTTCTTCGATGCAGGCCCTACATGATGCGGCCCGAATGATTCAGACGGGTGAAGCCCATGCTTGTCTGGTCGGCGGCGTGGAACATATGGGCCATGTGCCGATGAGCCATGGAGTCGATTTCCACCCAGGCTTAAGTCGTGAGATGGCCAAGGCGGCAGGTATGATGGGGTTAACGGCAGAAATGCTGGCCCGTATGCACAATATTAGCCGTGAAATGCAAGACCAGTTCGCCGCCCGTTCACATCAACGGGCCTGGGCTGCCACTGAAGCGGGTTATTTTGACCATGAAATCGTCCCCACCCAGGGTCATGACTCCAGTGGCGCTTTGACAGCGGTGAGTTTCGACGAAGTGATCCGCCCGGATACCACAGTGGAAGGATTAGCCATGTTGAAGCCGGCCTTCGATCCGCAGCATGGCACTGTCACCGCTGGCAGTTCCTCGGCACTTTCCGATGGGGCTTCAGCCATGCTGGTCATGAGTGAAACACGGGCAAAATCACTGGGTCTGCCAGTGCGAGCCTATGTTCGCTCGATGGCGGTGGTCGGTTGCAGTCCATCGGTAATGGGTTATGGCCCAGTCCCGGCTACACAACTGGCATTGAAGAAAGCCGGTCTGACGGTTGGCGACATCGGATTATTTGAAATGAACGAGGCTTTCTCTGCGCAGATCCTACCTTGTATCAAGGACCTGGGACTGATGGAACAAATAGATGAGCGGATTAACCTTAATGGCGGTGCGATTGCCCTGGGACATCCATTAGGTTGTTCAGGCACACGCATTAGTACCACCCTATTAAACCTGATGGAGCGCCGTGATGCACAGTTTGGCCTCGCTACCATGTGTATCGGTTTAGGTCAGGGGATTGCTACCGTGCTGGAACGCGCCTGATAATCAAAAGAAAGGCTCCGGAGTGCTAACAGGATGTTTAACACTCCGGTAAAACAACGTCTTAGATAAAGGCAAAAGCGTCGCTAAACATGCGGTCAGCCTGAGCTGAACGTTCATTACAGAAGAGATCGCGGGCAATTTTTGCCATTTCAAAGCGACCCGCAATGTAAATATCATGTCCTGCCAGGGTCTCGTAGTCCTGCATTACTGCAGTTAATACCGTCCCGGTACGTCCGCTCCAGTCAGCTTCTGGTTGCTCAACCACTGCCTCAACCCGCAAGTTCTTGTGCTTCAGGGCCAGCTCGTTGAGTTCCGCCATATCGTAGAGATGCTTATCTTCGCGCCCGCCCCAGTAAATCACGATTTCACGCTCTGGATTACGCTCAAGTACTGATAGCAGAATAGAACGGGCATAAGAGAATCCTGTGCCGCCAGCAATCAGTATCAAAGGCCTGTCTTCATCATCACGCAGCCAGGCTTCACCATGAGGAATATCAATAACAACTTCTTTCGTTGCCAGGATACGTTCCATGACAGCCATGGCGTAGAGATTAATTTCAGAAGCACCAATATGCAGCTCAATAAACTCTTTTTCACTCGGCGTGGATGCTATCGAAAACGGACGCTTATCTCGTTCATCCATCACTACCATCAAATACTGCCCGGCTTGAAATGAAAAGGCCGATTCTGGCAGTAAACGGACACGGTAAACCGTATCCGTTATCGCTTCTACTGAGGTCACTTTACAGCTTAAGGTTGTCATGCGTCCCCTCTATCGGGTCAATAATACTAAAGCGTAAAGGGTATCTCTCAGTTGCCTTTACGGTTATCGAAGATAGCCAGTTCATCCCAAATCGCATCTATATGCGCACAAACTTGAGGGTCTTTTTGAATAGGACGCCCCCATTCTCGTTGGGTCTCACCAGGCCATTTATTGGTGGCATCCATTCCCATTTTTGAACCCAAACCGGAAACCGGTGAGGCAAAATCCAGGTAATCAATCGGCGTGTTATCAATTAATACCGTATCGCGCGATGGATCCATACGTGTGGTTATCGCCCAGATAACATCATTCCAGTCCCGAGCATTGATATCGTCATCACAGACAATAACAAATTTGGTATACATAAACTGCCGCAAGAATGACCAGACGCCCATCATGACGCGTTTTGCATGGCCTGCGTATTGTTTTTTGATAGTAACAACAGCCAGACGATAAGAACAACCTTCCGGAGGAAGATAAAAATCGATAATTTCTGGAAATTGCTTCTGTAAAATGGGCACCAGCACTTCATTAAGCGCCACACCCAGAACCGCAGGTTCATCTGGTGGGCGTCCAGTATAAGTCGAGTGATAGATGGCATCATGTCGCTGGGTGATATGGGTTACGGTAAATACCGGGAAATTATCAATTTCATTATAATAACCGGTGTGATCGCCATAAGGCCCTTCCGGCGCAAGTTCACCCGGTTCAATATAACCTTCAAGAATAATTTCAGCGCTGGCAGGGACTTCCAAATCACTGGTAATACACTTGACCACTTCCGTTTTAGTGCCACGTAGCAGGCCAGCAAAAGCATATTCTGACAAAGTATCCGGAACCGGTGTCACCGCTCCCAGAATCGTCGCAGGATCGGCACCCAGAGCAACCGCTACCGGGAAACGCTCACCCGGGTGAGCAGCACACCACTCCTGGAAGTCCAGAGCACCGCCACGATGAGACAGCCAGCGCATGATAAGTTTATTTTTACCAATCAACTGCTGGCGATAAATACCCAGGTTCTGTCTTTCTTTATGTGGCCCGCGCGTGACCGTCAGACCCCAAGTGATAAGAGGGGCTGCATCATCAGGCCAGCAAGTCATAATCGGCAAGCGGGTTAAATCAACGTCATCCCCTTCTCGTATCAGCTCCTGACAAGGCGCATCGCGCAGACGTTTGGTCGGCATATTGAGCACTTGTTTAAACTGAGGGAGTTTATCGAAAAGGTCACGGAATCCTTTAGGTGGCTCTGGCTCTTTCAAAAACGCGAGCAGCTTACCCACTTCGCGTAATGCAGAGACATCTTCCTGTCCCATACCCATTGCTACGCGCTTTGGCGTACCAAACAGGTTACACAGAACAGGCATATCAAAGCCTTTAGGATTTTCAAACAGCAGTGCAGGCCCACCGGCACGTAAAGTACGATCGGCAATTTCAGTCATTTCCAGGTTTGGATCGACAGGCAATTTGATACGTTTCAGTTCGCCTTGTTGCTCAAGCAACTCCAGGAAGTCGCGCAGGTCATCGTATTTCATGTGATTTATTAACAGGTGAATGTTGCTGCTATTATACGGACTTCACTGGCATTTTTGTGAAATTTGTATAAATACTCATCTTGAAGGCAACTCCTCCATTAATTAAATGAATTATTCTGTATTATTCGTTCGTTGACCTGATGAGTCGAAAAGAGAATTTATGGAATCCTGGTATCTTCTGTACTGCAAACGCGGTCAGCTATTACGCGCGAAGGAACACCTAGAACGGCAAACGGTAAAATGCCTGACACCCTTTATTTCTATCGAAAAAGTGGTACAAGGTAAAAGGACGGTAGTGAGTGAACCGCTCTTCCCCAATTACATGTTTGTCGCCTTCAATCCCGAGTCGATTCATACGACAACGGTAAGCGCAACCCGTGGTGTCAGCCACTTCGTCCGCTTTGGTTCACTGCCGGCTCTTGTGCCAGAGAGTGTGATTAACGAATTGCTGCTGACAGAAAACGATGCCCATATCGACCCTGAAACCCCCTACCCGGGAGATACAGTGTTAATTACCGAGGGGCCATTTGAAGGAATGCAGGCGATATTTGCGGAAACAGACGGTGAAGCCCGTTCGATGTTACTGCTCAATTTGCTGAATAAGCAAATACGCCAGAGTGTTAAAAACGCTAATTTTCAGAAGCTGTAATTAAAAAAGCCTGAGGTCATCTACTGATAATCTCAGGCTCGGTCTGTTTTCAGATTAATGACTAACGCTGCATCTGTTCGTCATGTAGCCACTGAGCGACACGTTTTGAAAAATAGGTCAGCACGCCATCTGCTCCGGCACGTTTAAAGCACAGTAATGATTCCATCACCGCAGGTTTTTCCGCTAACCAGCCATTCTGAATCGCTGCCATATGCATCGCGTACTCACCAGAGACCTGGTAGGCAAAGGTCGGAACACCAAAGGTATCTTTCACCTGACGAACCACATCAAGGTAAGGCATACCAGGTTTGACCATGACCATATCCGCGCCTTCCTGAAGATCCTGAGCCACTTCTTGTAGTGCCTCATCGCTATTAGCCGGATCCATCTGGTAGTTCTTTTTATTGCCGCCTTTTAAATTCCCGGCAGAACCAATTGCATCGCGGAACGGGCCGTAATAGCAGGACGCATATTTAGCGGCATAAGACATGATTTGGGTGTTGACTAAACCTTCAGCTTCTAACTGCTGACGGATAGCGCCAATGCGTCCATCCATCATGTCACTCGGCGCAACTATTTCTGCTCCAGCTTCTGCATGTGAAAGCGCCTGACGAACCAGAATATCGCGGGTCACATCGTTGATAACATAACCGGTATCATCAATGATGCCGTCCTGACCATGAGTGGTGTAAGGGTCGAGTGCCACATCAGTTAACAGGCCCAGCTCTGGTACGGCATCTTTTAGTGCACGAACAGCACGTTGCACCAGACCATTCGGATTATAAGCCTCTTCGGCATGTAACGATTTACCGTCACTTTCAATCACCGGAAACAGAGAAAGCACTGGAACACCCAGTTTCGCGACGGCTTCTGCTTCTTTAATTAACAAATCCAGGGTTAAGCGATAAACCCCCGGCATCGACGCTATCTCTTGCTGTCGATTATGTCCTTCCATGACGAACACCGGATAGATAAGATCGTTAACCGTCAGCTGATTTTCAGCAACAAGACGACGGCTAAAATCATGACGGCGTACCCGGCGCATGCGGCGGCCGGGGAAAGTACCGGGAAATGCATAACTCATTTAACTCTCTCCTGGTTAGAAGCCCAGTCTGAATAAACGACGGGCGTTTTCTTCTGTTACTTGCCCAAGCCAAGCCGGGTCTTCACCACGCCACTGTGCAACTTTATTCACAATATGGGGCAAATAGCAGGGTTCGTTGCGGTGGGATACTGGTTTAGGATCCAGGTCCCGAGGCAACAAGAAGGGGGCGTCTGTTTCCAGTAGCAGTTGCTGGGCTGGAATTTGTGGCAATAATTCACGCAACTCTAAGCCACGACGTTCGTCACACACCCATCCCGTAATGCCTATCAGAAAACCGCGGCGCAGATAATCATGTAATTCAGACTCTGTACCGGTAAAGCAATGCACCACCACGCCCGGCAGCCATTCCAGCCATGGATCCAGCAAAGCCAGAAATCTGTCATGAGCTTCACGGCAGTGTAAAAATACCGGCATCATTAAATCAGTCGCCAGCGCCAGTTGCTCAGTAAAGGCATGCTCTTGCTCGGCAGGGGTTGAAAAATTACGATTAAAATCAAGACCACATTCACCAACAGCGACGACTTGTGGTGCGTTCGCCATATTACGAATCGCCTCGGCAGTGCTCTCGTTCCAGCTGCTGGCTTCATGAGGATGAATACCTGCAGCAGACCAGCAGTTCTCATACTGTTGCGCTAAAGCTAACGAGTGAGCGCTGTCTTGCAGGCTGGTTCCCGTTAATATCATGCCGTTGACACCGGCCTGCTGCGCACGAGCGATAACGTCTGGAATGTCTTTCTCAAACTGGGAGTTGGTAAGGTTGATACCGATATCAAACATGGAATTCTCCAAACGACAACCATCCCGGTGGGCGGTTTCGGTCTGTTGACAACGTATTGAACGATAAACAGTTTCTTTCAATACGAGTAAAGCGGATTAACCGCTACAGGGCGGGTCATAAAACCGAGCCCTGTAGCTATTTTTAACAGGGCTATTTTGTGTCTTCTTCCTGGCTTTCGGTTGTTTCTTCCTCAGTTTTAATACGGCCTTTACCGACATAAAAACGTGAGAACAACACACCGACTTCAAACAAACAGTACATAGGGATAGCCAGTAATGTTTGCGAAAACACATCCGGTGGAGTGAGTAGCATACCGACAACAAATGCGCCGACCAGCATATAGGGGCGTTTTCGCTTCAGTGATTCCGGCGTTGTCACGCCCATCCAGCATAGCAAAATAATCGCTATCGGCACCTCAAATGCTACGCCAAACGCCATAAATAGCGTCATAACGAAATCGAGATATTTAGCGATATCGGTAGAGACCACCACGCCAACTGGTGCCGTTTTGGTTAAAAAGCCAAAGGCCAGTGGGAAAACCACAAAATAGGCGAAGGCAATGCCGATATAGAACAGCATTGTACTTGAAAAAAGCAATGGCATTAATAGCTTACGCTCATGCCGATACAAAGCCGGTGCGACAAAAGCCCAGACCTGATACAGAATGACCGGTGCCGCCAGAAAAACTGAAACATAGATGGTTAGCTTAATGGGCGTAAAAAACGGTGAAGCCACATCGGTGGCGATCATCGTTGAACCCAGAGGCATTTGCGAAATCAACGGCGCAGCCACTAACTGGTAGATATCATTGGCAAAATAGGCCAGTGCCAAAAAAATAACCAGAACGGCAATAATACTATTTAACAGGCGTTTGCGCAGCTCTATCAGATGGCTGATAAGCGGCTGAGTATCTTCGACGGCCATGGTTATGGTTTTTCACTCGGTGGTTGCGTTGGTTCAGGGCTTTTTACTGCCTCAGATACTGGAGCGTCCTGGGATCCTTTCTTCAGTATCGGCGGAGTATCACTGGCAGAAGACACCACGAGCTCCTGAGCAACAGGCTGCGGAGTGCTTTCGGCAGCGACTGGCGCTGGAGTGATATTTTCAGGTCTCTTCTGTGTCTTCGCCGGGTCATGGATGGTATGCGCTTCATCGCTTTCCTTTTCAGGATCGTGCGGTGAATAGCTACGCTTCATCGACTCAGCGGCCTCGCGTAACTCATCCATAGAGGCTTTTAATTCTGGCGTCAGACTGTTCATGCTGGCCTTTTCAACCTTTTTCAGGCTGTCTTGTAGCTCCTGAATTTTCAGTTCATGAGCTAGCTCACTCTGTACGCTGCTCGCCAGCGAACGCAGAGCTCGGATCCAGCCGACAACCGTTTTAACCGCAATAGGAAGCCGCTGCGGTCCCAGAACAATCAGGCCCAGCACAAAGACAACTAAGAGTTCGCCAAAACTAATATCGAACACAACTTATACCTGTTCTTTACTGTTCTTGGCTTCGTCTTTTTTTACGTCGCCAGGTTTGTCAGATAATGATTTCGCTGCGAAATCAGCATCAGCTGCGGATTTATCTTTCGCCTCATCTTTATCTTTTGCATCATCTTCACTCATCGCTTTTTTAAAGCCTTTGATCGATGCGCCTAAGTCGGAACCAATAGAGCCCAGTCTCTTGGTACCAAACAGCAGAACCACAATAACGGCAATAATAACCAGCTGCCAAATACCGATACTACCCATAGTGTTGCCTCAAATTGACATGTTAAGAGAAAGAGCTGACGCAACTACTATACGATAATACTGCGTCAACATGCTTAAAATTCAGACTGTTCGCTTCCAGCCCAGCAACCATATACCGACGCCCGCAACCATTAACCAGGCGGGCATCATATTCCATTCAGGTTTATTGATAAGCAATAATGTTCCACTGAGGATCAATGTTGCGCCCATTCCTAAGAGGTAACGAGACTGCCCTTCCCGGACATGATGACGCTGTAGATCCTGCTGAATTTTATCAATACTGTGCTTTAAATGTTTGCTCTGACTCAAGCTGTTATAAACCAGTTCCGGCAATTCAGGCATTTTCTCTACCCAGAATGGTGCTTTTTCTTTAAAAGCACGTATCAGAGAAGGAATGCCCACCTGATCTTTGATCCAATTTTCCAGAAAAGGTTTCGCCGTTTTCCACAAATCTAACTGTGGATAGAGCTGTCTGCCGACACCTTCAACATACAGCAGGGTCTTTTGCAGCAGCACCAGCTGAGGCTGAACTTCCATATTGAAACGACGAGCAGTATTAAACAAGTTCAATAGCACATGGCCGAACGAAATTTCTGCCAGGGGCTTTTCAAAAATAGGTTCGCACACGGTACGAATAGCAAACTCAAACTCTTCAACATTGGTATCTGGTGGTACCCAGCCAGAGTCAACATGCAGTTCAGCCACTTTACGGTAGTCACGGTTAAAGAAGGCGATAAAGTTTTCTGCCAGATAGCGTTTATCTTCCCGATTCAATGAACCGACAATCCCGCAGTCGATACCGATATATTTTGGATCTTCAGGATGCTCGTAGCTGACAAAAATATTGCCCGGATGCATATCAGCATGGAAGAAACTATCCCGGAAGACTTGGGTAAAGAAGACCTGGACACCGCGTTCTGCCAGCAGCTTCATATTGGTTCCCTGAGCATTCAGCGCCTCAGTATCAGATACCGGAATGCCATAGATACGCTCCAGCACCATCATATTCTCACTGCAATAGTCAGAATAGACTTCAGGGATATACAACAGCGGGCTGTTCTCAAAATTACGTCGCAACTGGATGGCGTTCGCGGCTTCACGCAGTAAATTCAGTTCGTCGATCAGGGTCTTTTCATACTCGCGAACCACTTCTACCGGCCGTAAACGACGACCATCAGGCAGCAAACGCGGCACCCAGCGCGCCAGGCGATACATCAGTTTCATATCCGCTTTAATCACCGGAAGAATATCCGGCCGGATAACCTTAATCACCACCTCTTTACCATTCGTTTTCAGGCGCGCAGTGTGCACCTGAGCAATAGAGGCAGAGGCTAAAGGCTCAATCTCAAAATCATCGAACCAGGTTTCAACCGGGATATTGCCCATTGACTGCTCTATCTGCTGTTTTGCGAGCGCGCCATCAAACGGAGCAACCTGGTCTTGAAGCATCGCCAGCTGATCGGCAATCATTGGGGGGAACAAATCACGACGGGTAGAAAGCATCTGGCCAAGCTTAATCCAGACCGGCCCCAGTTCCTGTAGCGCCAGACGTAAGCGTTCACCTAAGGATTTATCACGATGGCGATTCGGGATCCAAAACCAGCAACGCAACCACAGGCGTAAGGGTAACGTGAGGCGAATTTTGGGGATTAGCTCCTCAAGACCATAACTCAGGAAGGTGCGGATAATAAAATAAAACCGACGAAATTCTCCTGGCGTCATTTGCCCTCCAGTTTATCCAGTCTTGCATCCAGTGCTGCTGTCGCACGGGCTAATGCTGTCGTTTCTTCTGTAAACCAGGCGGCTTCCAAAGAGCCCGGCGCCAAGCGCCACTCCTCTACCACCGCTTCAGAGAGGTAACGTTGATTTCTGCCAAAGGCATTTTTCAGCAATCGAGCGCCGCCCTGCGCTACCTTATTCACACTTTCAGCGACCAGGTCTCCGACATACGGAGCCAGTAAGTCAGCAGGGGAAAATTCCGCCAGAGCAGCCAGTGACACCAGATTTTGCACCAGTGAAAGATCGCCTTGAACTTCCAGCTCACCTTTACGGATCAGTGCCATCAGTTGCTGACGATCGCGTAGTTCAGGTATCACACCGAGACGCGTGATAACGCAACAATCAGCCTCACCTTCCCACTGAGTTAAAATATCAATTTGCTGTTCACTGAACACCAGTACCAGAGGCGTGGAAAACTCTTTTATCTCAATGCGCAACACTTTTCCGTACAACCGCTGGCGGGCAGATTTCAGGGCGCTATCCTGCCAGAGCATAGTGTTAAGCGCGCCTTCAAGACTGGCGCTAACAAGCGATATAAATGGCATCAGTGCTTCCCGGGTTAGAATTTATAACCACGATGGAGTGCAACAATACCCCCCGTCAGATTGTAATAGGTGGTGTTTTCAAACCCAGCATCTTCCATCATCGCTTTCAGCGTTTCCTGATCTGGATGCATACGGATAGATTCCGCCAGATAGCGATAGCTTTCGGCGTCACCGGCTATCATTTGCCCCATACGTGGCAGGATATGGAAGGAGTAGGCATCGTAGACTTTATTTAACGGTTCGAGCACCGGTTTGGAGAACTCCAGCACCAACAGACGTCCACCTGGCTTCAGCACACGATACATTGAGCGCAGTGCTTTATCTTTGTCGGTGACGTTGCGTAACCCAAAGGCAATAGTAATACAGTCAAAACTGTTATCCGGGAACGGCAGGGCTTCAGCGTTGGCCTGGACATAACTGACGTTACCGATAATGCCGATATTGCGCAGCTTTTCACGCCCCATCTTCAGCATGGAGTCGTTGATATCTGCCAGCACCACTTCACCCGAGTCGCCGACCAGACGTGAGAACTTAGCGGTTAAATCACCGGTGCCGCCGGCTAAATCCAGAACCCGCTGTCCACGACGCACGCCGCTACAGTTAATGGTAAAACGCTTCCATAAGCGGTGAATACCCAGCGACATAACATCATTCATCACATCATATTTTGCCGCAACCGAGTGGAATACTCCGGCAACCATATCGGCTTTTTCGTCTTTATCTACCGTGCTATAGCCAAAATGCGTTGTATCTTTGGATTTATCAACCATCTCAGTGCCTGTTTAATCAAAAAATGTCGGTAAAGTGTAACAGAATCGATGCTCATGCTCTATTTTTCAACAGCAGCATCACATGATAGCCGTACCCTATTCTGTTACTCGTAAGGGAGAAATATCTTCTGGGGGCTACTTTAACATATCTTCGTTTTCAGACTTGGCTAACAGGGCATTTTCCGATGCTTCTGATTGAGCCTGTTCCATCAGTTCAGGGTTAATTTCGCGTTTAACCTCGACGCCCAGATTGCGTAATGACTCAGCCTGCACCAGCACATTACCCCGCCCTGATGCCAGTTTTTTCATAGCCTGGCGATAGTTATCCTGGGCTTTATCCAGGCTCTGGCCAAGAGCTGACATCTCGTCCACAAATAGTCTGACTTTGTCATATAAGCGCCCGGCACGTTCAGCAATATGCTGCGCGTTCCGGCTTTGATGTTCGTAGCGCCACAGATTAGCGATGGTACGCAGAGCCACCAGCAGAGTCGTCGGGCTGACCAGCATAATATTACTTTTCAGCGCCTCACTGATTAACTCCGGCTGCCTGTCGATAGCTAGCAAAAAGGCGGGTTCAACCGGAATAAACATCAGAACATAATCCAGAGAACGCAGACCGGGTAGTTGCTGATAGTCTTTACGGCTCAGCAGACGAATATGGTTGCGGATGGCGACAATATGCTCATTGAGGGCACTCTCACGAACCGTATCATCTTCGGCATTAAAATAGCGTTCATAGGCCACCAGCGTCATTTTGGCATCAATCACCACATCCTTACCTTGTGGCAGGCGAATGATGACATCTGGCTGCATACGGCTACTGTTTTCCAGCTGGATATTGACCTGGGTTTGATATTCATGCCCTTCGCGTAAACCAGACGCTTCAAGCACACGGGTGAGGATCACTTCACCCCAGTTACCCTGAGTTTTGTTATCCCCTTTCAAGGCCTTGGTCAGGTTTAATGCTTCTTGTGCCATTTGCGCATTGAGCTGCTGGAGATTACGAATTTCATGGGTCAGAGTATGACGTTCACGAGCCTCCTGGCCAAAACTCTCTTGCACTTGACGACGAAAACCATCCAGTTGTTCACGCAGAGGCGACAACAGAACATTCAGGCTTTGGCGGTTCTGCTCTTCTACCTTACGTCCACTGTGCTCAAAAATACGATTAGCCAGATTTTCAAATTGTTCACTCAGCCGCTGCTCACTATTAATCATCTGTCGCTGCTTATCATCAGCATTCAGCCGTGTCTGTTCCAGCAGGGTTGTCAGTTCACGAATATCCGCTTCCTGGCCACTATTGATTTCCAGCTGAGTACGTAATTCACGATTCAGTTGCTCGCATTCATCCCGCCAGTGCTGGTTTAGCTGCAACTCTTGACGCGCTGCCGTCAGTTCACCATAGAGTTCTCGTTGTTCTTCTTGCAGTAAAGCCTGACGTTGTGTGGCACGCAGACTGGCGATCAGCCAGCCCATCAACGCGGCCAGCAGAGCAATACCCACACCTGATAACACCCATATATCCACGCAACCTCCTGTCATTTCTGACCCAATAATAAGTCGTATCAGCGCAACAAAAAATTAAAACCATTGATCAATCCCATATTTGAGATATTATCTCAAATATGAAAAATGAAATGATAAATCAAAACCAAGCCCTTGCCGATCACCTGCGTAAGCTGCGAACCGATCGTGGGCTGAGATTACAGGATCTTGCTGATAATAGTGGCGTCAGTCGGGCAACGCTATCAAGGATCGAAAATGGTGATGTCAGTCCAACGGCTGAAACATTAGGTCGCCTGGCATCAGCGCTCGCCCTGCCGCTGTCGCAGCTGCTGGCACCGCTCGATCCCGACTTCCCTCCGCTGATCCGCCGTGCCGATCAGAGTGTCTGGACAGACGATACTCACGGATTCTCGCGACGGGCGCTTTCACCTCCCAGCGGGCAGCTGAAGCTTGAAATGATTGAATGCACCATCGAGCCTGACCAGCATATTACCTACGATAACCCGGCACTACCAAACCATGAACATCATTTGACTCTGCTGTCAGGAGCACTGTTCATCACGGTGGATGGCATTAAGTATTCTCTGAGTGCAGGAGACTGTCTGCGCTATCGACTACGTGGAGCATCGTCATTTGAAACCGGTACGCTGCCCGCACACTACATCATCGCAATGACCTGAGGCATAACACTATGGAAATACGCATCATTGAACTGGATGCCAGCGCTTTAGAACAGCGGCTAGACGCACTGTCACATATTCTGGCTGACAGTGTGAACGCTGGCGCATCGATAAGCTTTATGTCGCCGCTATCCTATGACAAGGCGAGTCTGTTCTGGTCGAGAGATGTTCGACCGCAGGTCATAGCCGGGAACAGGATCCTGTTTGGGGCACTGCGTGGTGATGAATTACTAGGAACCGTTCAGTTGATAACAGATATGCCACCGAATCAGCCACATCGCGGTGAAGTGGCAAAAATGATCGTGCATCCAAGCGCACGCAGGCTCGGGATTGGCCGTTCTCTGATGGGACATGTTCTGGAACAGGCACGTTTGCTGGGCAAAACGCTCATCACCCTCGATACTAAAACAGGTGATGCTGCTGAACCGCTTTATGCTTCTTTAGGATTTGAGGTTGCGGGGATCATTCCGGATTATGCGTGGGATCCCAATGGTCAGGCAAAGCACTCGACGACCTATATGTTTCAAAAAATATAAAGCATCAAGAGGGAAAAACCGCGTTTTCCCTCTGATATCTGCTCTCTACAGCAGGCGACGAGCGGCTTCGACCACGATTTTCACTGCATGGCTTTCAGTTTGTTTCATGGTTTCAGCATTAGGGATCTCTTGCTGAGTACGGTTAACAATAACCCCAGCCACCATCCCGGCACGTAAACCCTGGCTTGCACACATGGTCAGCAGCGTTGCTGATTCCATTTCGTAGTTCATGACACCCATCTGCTGCCACTCTTCCATTGAGTTTTTAAAGCGGCTTACGACGCGACCTGAGAAAGTATCATAACGTTCCTGGCCCGGGTAGAAGGTGTCAGAAGAAGCGGTAACACCGATATGAGTCGTTGCACCAATCGCCTTCGCAGCTTCAACCAGCGCGGTGGTACAAGCGAAGTCAGCAACAGCTGGATATTCCATTGGCGCAAAGTGCAGGCTGGCGCCATCCAGACGAACGGATGCGGTAGTGACCAGAACATCACCTACATTAATATGTGGCTGAATCGCACCGGTGGTACCGATACGCAAGAAGGTACGAATACCTAACTGTGCCAGCTCTTCTACGGCAATCGAGGTAGAAGGTCCGCCAATCCCGGTTGAACAAACGATAACCGCTTTGCCATCCAGTTCAGCACGCCAGGTAGTAAATTCACGGTGAGAGGCCAGTTTTACTGGATTATCCATCAGCGCTGCGATTTTCGCCACTCGCTCCGGGTCTCCCGGAACAATGGCAACAGTCGCACCCTGGAGATCGCTTTTAATCAGACCGAGATGGAAAACATCAGACTTGGACATAACAGACTCCTCTGTAGAGTAAGCTTCAGGAGAAGCAAAGTATTACTTTACCTAACCCCTGCGGATAATTACGTGACGGGCGTCACTTTGAATGAAACGAATTGCATTATCAATAGATTGAATGGTGACATACGTCACATTTCATAGCTATTTGGCTTAATAATTAAACATCGATAGCGCTTTTTGTTCGTCAAATTTGCTACTAATCCTGATTCGGATTTTCAAACTGCGTTTATGCTTTGGAGAAACCATGCCACAAAAAAAAGCGACACAGGAAATACTAGCAGCAGATCCTCTTTCCCTGCCTTCAACTGTGGTACATACCGAGGAAGATGTCATCTTATCGGGTGAAAAAACTATTCCGACGCAGGGCGAGAATATGCCGGCTTACTATGCCAGGCCCAAAAGCACATCAGGCGCACTACCGATTGTGATCGTTATTCAAGAAATATTTGGCGTAAACGAGCATATCCGTAGCCTCTGTCACCGCCTTGCTCAGCAGGGATATCTGGCTATCGCACCAGAGCTCTATTTTCGCCAGGGCGACCCACAAAGTTATTCTGATATCGAAATGTTACTGAATGAAGTCGTCACTAAAGTTCCTGATGCTCAAGTGATGGCTGACCTTGATCATGTTGCAAGCTGGGCGTCACGTCATGGGGGAGATCCGCATCGTCTCATGGTTACCGGATTTTGCTGGGGCGGGCGGATTGCCTGGCTCTATGCGGCACACAATCCACAGCTAAAAGCGGCAGCAGCCTGGTATGGAAAACTGGCAGCGAGGAAAACACTGAATTCTCCACATCAGCCTGTTGATATTGCCACCCATCTTAATGCCCCGGTATTAGGTCTCTACGGTGAACAAGATGCCAGTATTCCTCTGCAAACGATTGATATGATGCGGCAAGCGCTGCGTGCGGCAAATGCCACAGCGGAAATCATTGTTTATCCTGATGCAGGCCATGCGTTTAACGCCGATTATCGCTCAAGTTATCACGCCGAGTCGGCACAAGATGGCTGGTCACGTATGCTGGAATGGTTTGCCCGTTTCGGGGTCAGTAGCAGAGGGTAATCTTAAGCACGGTCAGGTGTCCGGCAGGCAGCAAAACTTGCTGCCTGCCGGTGATATTACTGTGCGTTACGCAAGTTTTGCGCCGCTTTGACCATATTAGCCAGAGCCTGACGGGTCTCTGTCCAGCCACGGGTTTTCAGGCCACAGTCTGGGTTGACCCATAGTCGCTCAGTCGGAATACGATCGGCGGCTTTTTTCAGCAATGTTTCGATCCACTCAACGTCAGGAACGTTAGGAGTATGAATATCATAGACGCCCGGCCCAATTTCGTTTGGATATTCAAAGGCTTCAAATGACTCCAGCAGTTCCATATCAGAACGTGACGTTTCAATAGTGATAACATCCGCATCCAGCGCCGCAATAGAGCCCATAATATCGTTAAACTCGCAATAACACATATGCGTGTGGATCTGCGTATCATCCCGCACGACTGCGGCGTTGAGACGGAAGGCTTCTACTCCCCAGTCCAGATAAGCCTGCCAGTCTGACTGACGCAGCGGTAACCCTTCGCGCAGTGCTGGCTCATCAATCTGAATAATACCAATACCTGCCGCTTCTAAATCAGCGACTTCATCCCGCAGTGCGAGAGCGATTTGCTTCGCAATGGTCTCACGGGAAACATCTTCGCGCGGGAAAGACCAGCACAGGATGGTGACCGGGCCTGTTAGCATGCCTTTTACTGGTTTATCCGTCAGAGACTGCGCATATTTAGCCCACTCAACCGTGATAGGCTCAGGACGGCTGATATCGCCGATAATAATCGGAGGTTTAACACAGCGTGAGCCATAACTCTGAACCCAGCCGTTCTGCGTAAACACAAAACCATCCAGATGCTCACCGAAATATTCGACCATATCGTTACGCTCAGCTTCGCCGTGGACTAAGACATCAAGGCCAAGCCGTTCCTGCTCTGCAATAGCTTGCTTAATATGTTCAGCGATACCGGTACGATAACTATTGCCGTCCAGCGTCCCTTTCTTAAAGTCCAGACGCAGGCCGCGAATTTCAGTGGTTTGTGGAAAAGATCCGATGGTAGTGGTCGGCCATGCGGGAAAATTAAAGCGCTGGCGCTGAGCTGCTACCCGAAGAATATATGCGCTCTCACGCTGGCTATCTTTGGCCGTAATCTCTGCCAGCCGCTGTGTCACTGCTGCATTATGTACTCGAGTCGAGTGACGTCGAGCCTGGACAGGCGCACTCCATTCAGCAATTTTCGCTGTCTCACCACTGTTCAATGCCTGGGTCAACAGTGCCAGTTCAGTACATTTTTGCAGTGCAAAAGCAAACCAGCTCTTCACTTCGCTATCAAGGCGTGTTTCCACACTGAGATCGATAGGACTATGCAGTAGCGAACAGGAAGAGGCTATCCATAACGGGCGCTTATCAACAATGGCTTTCAGTTGCTGATATTTTGCACTCAAGTCAGTCCGCCAGACATTACGGCCGTTAATCACCCCCGCAGAGAGTAACCAGTCCGCAGGCAGCTGCTGGTGAATATGGTTGATATCGTCTTTACCCTGAACAAAATCAACGTGCAAACCCTGTACAGGTAATGCTGTGATGGTGCTGAGGTTAGGCGTTACCCCTTCAAAGTAGGTCGTCAGCAATAATTTCACCTGACCCGCCAGAGCATCGTAAGCCGGCTGGTATGCTGCCAGCCATTCTGCTGGCAGTTCCAGTACCAGAGCGGGCTCATCAATCTGTACCCACTCAATACCGCGTTTAGCCAGTTCAGTCAGGAGTTGCTGATAAACAGGCAGAATATCTTTTAGCAGACTGAGTCGGTCAAACTGTTCGCCTTTCACTTTCCCCAGCCACAGATAAGTCACCGGACCCAGTAATACCGGTTTCACGTTATGGCCTAATGCCAGGGCTTCATCCACCTCGTCCAGCAACTGAGTCCAGGTGAGTTTAAACTTCTGACCCTGGCTAAATTCCGGCACCATATAGTGGTAGTTAGTGTTAAACCACTTGGTCATTTCCGCGGCGGCGGCAGGTTCACCGGTTGGTGCGCGGCCACGACCAATGCGGAACAAGGTATCGATATCAACGCTGCCGTCCTGATTCTGATGACGAGCAGGAACATTGCCCAGTAGCAGGCTGGTGGTCAGAACATGGTCGTACCAGGCAAAATCACCCACAGGCACTAACTCCACACCGGCTTGTGTTTGCTGTTCCCAATGACGGGCACGAAGTTCACGACCCGTCGTTAAAAGTTCTGCCTGAGAAATACTGCCAGCCCAATAACTTTCTTGTGCTTTTTTCAGTTCGCGTCGAAGACCGATACGTGGGAATCCGAGAGTATGATTATGGATAGTCATGCTATTGCCTCATTTAAATTAGGTATCCGGCTGAATCTCTACTTCGGGCAAGGGGTTAGCCTCTTGTTTCCCCTGAACTTACTCAAGTTAATAATCAGTCGGTCAATACAGCCTGTGGTTTTTTCTGTTCAAAAACATTTTAGCCGTCCAGATGTTTACACATCTATAATCAGCAGGTACTGTATATTCCTCAAGCGCAATTTGTTCATGGCGAAATGAAGGATTTTCATGATAGAAATAAAACATCTGCGGACCCTGCAAGCTCTGCGAAGTAGCGGCTCTCTTGCTGCTGCTGCGAGCGCATTGCATCAGACCCAGTCAGCCCTTTCTCACCAGTTCAGTGACTTGGAACAGCGGCTTGGGTTTCGCTTGTTTATCCGGAAAAGCCAGCCATTACGCTTTACGCCACAAGGTGAAATTCTGCTGCAATTAGCCCAGCAGGTGCTGCCACAAATCGCTCATGCGCTGCAAACCTGCAATGAACCGCATCAGAGTCGGCTGCGTATTGCGATTGAATGTCATAGTTGCATTCAGTGGCTGACGCCAGCGCTGGAGAGTTTTCGCCAGGACTGGCCTCAGGTGGAGATGGATTTTAAATCTGGGGTAACCTTCGATCCGCAGCCTGGATTGCAGCAAGGTGAACTGGATATTGTTCTGACATCTGAGATTTTACCGCGCAGTGAACTGCACTATTCGCCGATGTTTGATTTTGAAGTACGCTTGGTACTGGCGCCGCAGCACCCACTGGTTGATAAACCACGGATCGAGCCAGAAGATTTAAGCGATGAAACGGTGCTGATTTATCCCGTTCAACGTCAGCGCCTTGATATATGGCGTAACTTCTTGCAGCCCGCAGGCATCAGCCCGGCATTAAAAAGTGTTGATAACACCTTGCTGCTGATTCAGATGGTGTCAGCCAATATGGGCATTGCTGCTCTGCCACACTGGGTAGTGGAAAGCTTTGAACGCCAGAAATTGCTCGTGACCAAGCCATTGGGGGACGGATTATGGAGCAGGCTGTACGCTGCGGTCCGTGATGGAGAGCAGCGCCAGCCGGTGACTGAGGCATTTATTCGTTCAACGCGTCAGCACGCTTGTGAGAGTCTGCCTTTTGTTCACAGCGCGGAACGACCCAACGCTGATTTACCCACAGCGAGGCCATTATCACCGAGCCACCAATAATAAAACTCGGCCAGTGAGGCTGCGTCTGCCAGATAGCGAGGTTGACCAGAAGCCCGGCGGGGATCAGGGCATTGTTCATAATTCCCAGCGTACCCGCATCCACTTGGGTGGCCCCGTAGTTCCAGAGGAAATACCCCAGTCCTGAGGCACCAACGCCCAGCCAGATGAGAATGCCCCACTGTAGTGTGGTGGTTGGCAGTTTCTCGGGATCCCCCAGCATAAACCACGCAATAACAACGGTAATAAATGCCCCAAGGTAGAACCAGGAGAAGGCACTATGTTGTGGCATTGGGTGGATTTCCATCAACCGCTTATACCCCACCATACCTACAGCAAAACAGATATTCGCTCCCTGGATTAATAGCAACCCGGTCCAGAAATTCTCGCTCACTTGGGAATAGCGAATGATCGCTGCTCCGATGACAGCCAGCAGGGTACTAAACGCATAACCCCAGCGTAGTTTCGTCCCTCTGAGTAAATCGTAAGTCAGCGTGATATATAACGGCGTCATTACGGTAAAGAGTAAAAATTCGGGAACGGTCAGATAGAGGTAGGCCCGGAAACTAAGCAGATACATCACCCCTAGCTGAAGGGCACCCAGCACCATATACAGCAGGAGTACTTTCGGGCGATGGCCTTTGAAACGCAGAAACGGCAGAAACACCAGAGCCGCCAGTCCGACACGAACCAGCACCGAGAAGTAACTGTCAACTTGTCCGGCAAGATACTCGCCGATCAGACTAAACGAAAAAGCCCAGAGCAGGGTCGCAATAATGAGTAATGGCACAGTCTATTATCCGTCAGGAAAGAACTGTGCCATTGTAACCAGAATGAAAACCAATGGGTTTATTATTCAGTTTACCAGTGGTCGTAATACGACCACTGGTTTAATTACTCTGCCTGTAAGTACAGTTTACGTAAATAACGTGGAACCGCATTATCAGCATTGCTACCAATCACTTCCAGCTGCGGAAACTGGTCTTTAAGACGCTGGTGTGCATTCATCATAATACAGCCTTTCCCGGCCATACTGAGCATTTCGGCGTCATTCATTCCATCACCAAAAGCGATGCAATCTGCTAGTTCATACCCTAGCGCTTTGGCTACGGCTTCAAGAGCCTGCCCCTTTGAAACTCCTCCTTCCATCACCTCAAGACAGGTCAGGGTGGAAAAACTCACGTTAACTCTGTCACCCCAGAGTTCGTTTATCTCTTGTTCCAGTACCAGCAGTTCTTCATGAGTCGCTCCCGTGAAGTACACTTTACTGACATTCTCATCAGGTAGCGTGGCGGGATCTTTAAACAGGGTATAGACAAATTTAGCTTCTTTAAAATACTCGAGATCTTCCGGGCTATGGCGATTGGTATACCAGTCATCACCGCAATAGACGTTAGTGATCATTGTCGGGTGATTAGCGACTATCTTGAACAGGCTACGCGCGATATCGGGAGCCAGGTTATGAGAGAAAATCAGGTTGTTGTCAGGATCGTGAACCCGTGCTCCGTTAGAGGTGATCATATAAGACTTGATCCCCAGATTGTCACGGATCTGTCCGACATCGATATAGTGGCGTCCGGTGGCAAAAACAAAGTGGATATCTTCCGCCGTGAGCAATTTTAAAGTTTCTTTCGCGTACTCAGAGAGATAATGATCGGGCGACAGCAATGTGCCGTCTAAGTCAGAAGCAACTACATGATACATAAAATTCGTGAACCTCAGTCTGTAAACAGGAATTAGTGATGTCGCTCGAAAAAAGCGAGAATGGCATTCAATGCCCTGGCACGCATATCGTCCTTTTCAAACAGGATCTCATGATACGCACCCTCAATGACGTAAGGTATTTCCCCCTCACAAGGGTAGCCCGCCGCAGCTCTAAGCTGACAGAAACGAAGATGCGCCCGGTTATCCACCACGCGTTCCCCTTCTGCCTGTAATAAAAAAATCGGCGTTGTGATAGCAGTTGCTCCTGCCAGCACTTTCTCTCCCGCGATGATCCCTTCGCGTACCCAATGAAGGGTAGGTCCTCCCATCCGTAATGCTGGCTCGTCAGCATAAAAACGTAAATTTCGGCGATAACGTGCTTCGCTATGGGTCAGCACATTCATATGGAAAGGCAGTGGTCGCCAGCGTCCCGTCCCTAGCGCGTATTTTTCCCGCATCCGAGGGTGTCCTTCAGCCCAGTCGAGGATATGACGTACGATCCATTCCGGCCAGCGTACAATAATACCAAACATGGGGGCACACAGGGCGACAGCATCAAAAGCGTCAGCGTTTTTCTCAAGCCAGAGAGCGGCAATGGCTCCACCCATTGAATGGGCCAGTAAATAGCGCTGCTGCCATTTTCCAGGCACCAGCTCATGCTGATAAAACAGATTAAAATCTTCGACATAGTCGCTAAAGTTAACGACATGACCACGATGAGAATCTGAGAGTAAACGGCCTGAACGCCCCTGGCCACGGTGGTCAATGATTAAAACATCATAGCCACTATGGAATAAGTCGTAGGCCAGTTCGGCATATTTTACATAACTTTCGATTCTACCGGGACAAACCACCACGACCCGCTGATGCTGTGGTGAACAGAACCGGACATAGCGTACAGGAACCTGATCAACCCCGGTAAACTCGCACTCTTCCCGCATTCGCCAGAACTGGGTCAGAGGTCCGGTCGCGAAAGAGGTAAATTCTTGCTCACGTTGTAACCATTCATTTTTCTGCGAAGACATAAGAACTCACACCGCCTGGCAGCTGTTTTTGAAGTAGATAGCGTCCATTTCTACAATAGCGTATTGTGGCATAAAAGTCCGTTTTCAGGGAACACTGGTATGACGTTTGAGTGGTGGTTAACCTACCTTATAACCACAATAATATTAAGTCTTTCGCCTGGTTCGGGTGCTATCAACACCATGACCACAGCGATTAACCACGGCTATCGTAAGACTTTTTCGTCCATTGCCGGGTTACAGGCAGGCCTGACGATTCATATCATTCTGGTCGGTGTCGGGCTGGGCACCCTGTTTTCTCGCTCAGTACTGGCCTTCGAAATACTTAAATGGGCAGGTGCCGCCTACTTAATTTGGTTAGGTATTCAGCAATGGCGTGCAGCCGGATCCATCGATCTGAAAACACAGGGAAAGAGTCAGCCTGGCAGCAAATTATTTAAGCGTGCCGTGCTGGTGAATCTTACCAACCCTAAAAGTATTGTGTTTCTTGCAGCCCTGTTTCCACAGTTTATCAACCCGGAACAGCCCCAAGTCATGCAGTATCTGGTGCTTGGCGTCACCACCGTAGTAGTCGATATCATTGTTATGATCGGTTATGCCACGCTGGCAACGCGTATTGCTATCTGGATAAGAGAACCACATCAAGTTAAGGCGTTAAATCGGGTATTTGGCTCGTTGTTTGTGCTGGTCGCAGCGCTACTTGCCAGTGCTCGTCATGCTTGATGGTGAAAATTTCAGGGAGTAACAGTAGGCCATAAGCTTTCATGCCTTACTGTTTTCACCGATCGGTAAGGCCGAAGATATCACTTTTATCGTTATCCCCTAGAGGGGTTAAAAATAGAATATCCCCCATGGGGGATAAACGTCAGTCCCTCTTAATCTTCGTCAACGCCATCAAGATGCGAACGGATCAATGCCATAAAGGGTTGCCCAAAACGCTCCAGTTTTCGACTCCCTATGCCATTGATTCCTAACATTGAAGAGGCTGATATCGGCATCTGTTCGGCCATTTCAACCAGGGTCGCATCGTTGAAGACGACATAAGGTGGAATATTCTCTTCATCGGCAATCGATTTACGTAGTTTGCGTAATTTGGCGAATAGCTTACGGTCGTAGTTCCCGCCCAGAGTCTTCTGGTTGGAACGTGCTTTTATAACCACTAAACGTGGTACCGCCAGCATCAGCGGGATTTCGCCTCGTAAATAGGGTCTGGCTGCTTCGGTCAGTTGCAGTGCAGAGTGCTGGGCGATATTTTGCGTGACCACACCAAGATGAATCAATTGACGAATCACACTCACCCAGTGCTCAGTGGTCTGACTACGCCCTTCGCCGTAGACTTTCAGTTTATCATGGCCAAAATCGCGAATACGCTGATTATTTGAACCACGCAGCACTTCAACGATATAGCCCATACCAAAGCGCTGGCCAACACGATAAATACAGGACAGGGCTTTCTGCGCTTCTACCAGACCGTCATAACGACGCGGAGGATCCAGACAGATATCACAGTTCCCGCAAGCTTGCTGCCGCCCTTCGCCGAAGTAATTCAGTAGTACCAGACGACGACAGGTTTGTGCTTCAGCAAAGGCTCCCATGGCATTGAGTTTATGGCGTTCAATATCCTGTAACTGGCCTACGGGTTTCTCATCAAGGCACTTTCTTAGCCAGGCCATATCAGCCGGATCGTAAAACAGCATCGCTTCTGCTGGTAAACCGTCCCGGCCTGCTCGGCCGGTTTCCTGATAATAAGACTCGATATTACGCGGAATATCGAAGTGAGCGACAAAGCGGACGTTTGGCTTATTGATGCCCATACCAAATGCCACTGTCGCCACGACAATTTGCAGATCGTCACGCTGAAATTTTTCCTGCACTTCACTACGCAGTTGATGCTCAAGCCCCGCATGGTAAGCACCAGCGCTGATGCCTTTGCTTTGTAGGCGCGCCGCAATATCTTCTACTTTAGCCCGGCTGTTGCAGTAGATAATGCCCGGCTTACCACTTTGCTGCTGGATATAGCGCATCAACTGATCGAGAGGTTTAAACTTCTCCATCAGCATGTAACGGATATTCGGTCTGTCAAAGCTACTGATTTGAATTAATGGATCTTGCAGCCCTAGCAGACGGACAATATCAAGTCGGGTCGTGTCATCAGCCGTGGCGGTTAAGGCGATAAAAGGCACGTTAGGCAGATGCTGGCGTAGTTGTCCTAAGGCCGCATATTCTGGACGGAAATCATGCCCCCACTGAGAAATACAGTGTGCTTCATCAACGGCCACCATCGCGAGTTGCCAGCGACTCAAATGGTCGATGAAGTTGTCCATCATCAAACGTTCTGGAGCAATATACAGTAAGCGGATACTACCGGTACGGCAGCCCGTCATCACTTCAAGCTGTTGCTCACGCGTTTGGGTTGAGTTCAGACAAGCCGCAGACACACCGTTTGCCAGTAACTGGTCAACTTGATCTTTCATCAAGGAGATTAATGGCGAGACGACTACCGTCAAACCATCAAAAACTAACGCCGGTATTTGATAGCACAGCGATTTACCGCCACCAGTGGGCATGACAACTAAGCAGTCGCGCCCTTCCAGCACCGTATCAATAATGGTGTCCTGGCCTGGGCGGAATTGTTGATAACCAAAGGTTTCCTGCAAAACCTGTTTTGCCAGCGACGCCTGATCGATTACATCCGCCTGTGTCACAGTATCCTCGTGTACAAAAAAAGCTGGCACGGTTTTCAGCGGTGCTGATAAAACGGCAATGCCTTAAAAAGGGGGGTAAGCATAACGCCTACGGGAATCAGTGTCTGGTTAAAATTTTCATTGCCAGGTGATTCATCGCAAGTCTATGAATTTTTTCCCTGCCAATAGCGGCAAACTTTCAACCCTATTTTCACAGGAAAGGTCATATCGAGGTTTTATTCTGATACTAATCTACTTGCATATTCAGGTGCTTACGATACCGCGGAGAGTAAGTATAAAAGGTGCAAAATGATTGGAACACATTTCGTACCTTATAATTTAACCATTCTGCATTCTGCGTACGATTTAAACCTGCTTTACTCCCCGGTCAGGCTGAAGTCGTATGTGATGTAGGTTCCGTTTGTGATGCAAGTGCAGGCTCTATCTGTGATACCGGTGGCTCAATGATAGTTTTCGGTTTTCCGCGACATCCTTCACCATAGTGCTCACCTTCCCAACGACCCACTATTGCAGCTCCGATAGCGTTACTCATGACATTAGTTGCTGAACGACCCATATCAAGGAATGGATCCACCCCCATCAACAGAATCAAACCCGCCTCAGGAATATTAAACTGATTCAGTGTAGCAGCGATAACGACCAAAGATGCACGTGGTATACCGGCCATGCCTTTAGACGTTAACATCAGAATCAACAGCATAGTGACCTGTTCACCGATAGAGAGCGTAATATTACAGGCCTGAGCGATAAAGATAACCGCAAATGAGCAGTAAGCCATTGAACCGACTAGATTAAATGAATAACCAATAGGTAGAACAAAACTGGCAATTTTGTTAGAAACACCGAATTCTTCCAGTTTTTCTAAAGTACCTGGAAACGCAGCTTCAGAGCTTGAGGTGGTAAATGCTAATAGCGCAGGCTCAGTTATCTCTTTGGTCAAACGGAAGATACAGCGCCCTACAATAAGCGCTGCCAGACTAATCAAAAGAACCCATAACATCGCCAGGGTGAAGTAGAATTCCCCCATAAAGATGCCTGCGTTAATAAGTACTCCCACGCCACGTTCAGCTATCATGCCAGAAATTGCGGCGAATACTGTCAGTGGTGCAAACAGCATGACATAGCCGGTTAATTTCAGCATCAGGCAGACAAGCGACTCAAGAACGTTAATGATGGGCTGGCCTTTCTCACCGATAGCAGAAAGACTAATACCCATAAATATAGAAAAAACAACAATTTGTAAAATTTCATTGCGTGCCATTGCATCAACGATACTGGTCGGGATCGCATGAGCAATAAAAGTTTTAAAAGAGAATGGAATCGGCTCCACTAAACCTTCAATGCCGGTCGCAGTCTCTGCCACAAAGTTAATGCCAACTCCTGGCTTGAACAAATTGACAATCACCAAGCCTAAAAGAATTGAAATAAATGAAGCACAAATAAATAGGAACAGCGTTTTAGAAAAGACACGACCCAATGTTTTGGCATCGCCCATTTTAGCAATGCCAACAACCAGTGTTGATATGATTAATGGTGCAATGATCATTTTGATAAGGCGTAAGAATATGTCAGTAATGATCGAGATGTCTTTGGCATAAATTTTATTGAATTCTGCTGATGCCATTTCATTAAAGCTACAACCAACAATTATGCCAACAATAAGGCCAATGACTATCCACGTGGTTAAACCCTTCGATTTCATAATAATTCCATTTGGTGTTAGGTCGTATTTGTTCTCAGCTCATTTAATATCCACTGAAATTCTATTTCAGTTATTTTGCCCGGCCATCCATGGTTCAAATATTAAACAAACCTATATAACATTCTGAGAAACATAACGATTTATGTCTCTGGAGCCGATATGAGGTGCAACCTCACAACGCTCACTACCTCCGATAGAACCCACACAGGCCGCCTTCGGATCAGACTATCCCGCCTCGACCACAGTAAGATAAGGACGCCTGTTTCATTGCAGGTCTCACCTTGGTGTGCCTCCATAGCGAGTTTCTGGCAATACAGAATTGCATCAACAATATTATGCACAGAACCTAAATCAGGCGTTTTGATTTGAACCATGTCGCAGGTTATTGACTGATTCTCTTACCGTTGGTAACGAACATAGGGACAAAAATTCCAGTAATAATTGACAAACCAAAAACAAACAATTATTTAACAAGGGTTTTTGTTAAAGGAATAAATCATGTCGCAGATAATCTTAACCAACCAGGATGTCCTCAAGCTGGTAGGTGATATTTTTGTTTACCAGATGCCGTTTAACCGCGCTCTGGGCCTTGAGCTTGAATGTTATGAAAAAGATTTCGCTCAGCTGGGCTTTAATAATCAACCAATGATGGTCGGAAACTGGGCACAAAGCATTTTACATGGAGGGGTTATTGCTTCCGCCCTCGATGTTGCCGCCGGGTTAGTCTGTGTCGGCAGTACGCTCACCCGCCATGAAACCATTACTGAAGATGAGTTGCGTCAGCGTCTGTCCAAAATGGGAACCATTGATTTACGCGTCGATTACTTACGCCCAGGACGAGGAGAACGCTTTACTGCAACCAGTAGATTGTTACGTGGTGGCAATAAAGTTGCGGTAGCCCGAGTCGAGCTCCATAACCAGGATCAGGTTTATATCGCCAGTGCTACGGCAACCTATATGGTAGGTTAACCAACCAGCGAGGTAGTAACGTGTTAATGCTTTCACAGAGATAAAGCATGTTACTATTACCAGCCTATTTTATAGTTCGTTAACGAGTTTCCATGAATTCTACAGAGACCCGTAAGGGTGTATTGCTGGCTCTTTCAGCTTGCCTTATCTGGGGATTGGCCCCGGTTTACTTTAAATTCCTTCAGCATGTGCCGGCCATAGAAATCCTCACCCATCGTGTGGTCTGGTCATTCTTTTTTATGGTCATACTCCTGAGCCTTTACCGCTTATGGCCAAGAGTGAAACAGATTTGTCAGCACCCCAAAAAGATCCTCGCCCTGGCGCTGACCGCAGTGTTAATTGGTTGTAACTGGTTGCTTTATATCTGGGCGGTCAATAACAATCACCTGCTTGAAGCCAGTCTGGGATATTTTATTAACCCGCTTGTCAGCGTACTGCTGGGGATAATTTTTCTCGGTGAACGTTTCCGCGTCATGCAGTGGACTGCGCTATTACTGGCCATGACCGGCGTTCTGGTTCAACTCTGGACCTTTGGTTCACTGCCTGTTATTGCCCTCGGACTCGCATTCAGCTTTTCTTTTTACAGTCTGCTGCGTAAAAAAATTGGTGTCGATGCCCAGGTCGGTATGCTGATAGAAACCTTATGGCTGCTTCCTGTTGCCGCTATTTATCTGTTTGCTATAGCTGACAGTTCCACCAGTGATATGACCGAGAATGGCTGGTTACTGAATCTATTGCTGATATTTGCAGGCGTTATCACGACCGTACCGTTACTCTGTTTTACTGCCGCAGCAAACCGCTTACGTCTCTCGACGCTCGGTTTCTTTCTCTATAGTGGCCCGATCCTGATATTTTTGCTGGCTACCCTGTTATATGGCGAAGTGGTTACCGAAGATAAACTGGTGACGTTTGGGTTTATCTGGATAGCGCTGATACTGTTTATCACCGATGCAATCTATACCCAGCGTCGTGCCAGGAAAGCGCTGAAAACGCAAACCCGTTAACGGGTTTGCATAGCAAAAAGGAGCCGAATGGCTCCTTGGGTATGTTGATTAGTAGCCGATCTGCTCCAAATCATTTTCAGTCAAACCGGTCATACTCATAATGCTGTTACGGTCGATGCCATTCTGCAGCATGGTACGGACAATTCTAAGGGTCGCTTTACGCTTGCCTATTGCAAAACCGAGTTGTTCACTGAGCTTAATTCCTATTTCGAAGCCTTTCTGTTCAAGTTGTTGTGCGATAGTCATCAGCTAGCCCTTATATTGCGACACCCGCTGTGCCCGTTCTCGTAAAAAAAACGCTATATATGAATATTTTTTTCAAAAAATATTATGCTTATTCTTCCAGTTAATTATATCTATTTAGTACATACAGGAAAAATACATCGCCATGTAAATACTTAAAAATAGAGATAATCAATATCATGATACTATTGAGGTCTTTTATACTTAATGATATCAATAATCGCTTTGTTGTTCGTCTATTTAAATATAGCCCTATCAATCATTAGGGTGATTAATCATTTTAGAAATTTATAAAATAAACTCACTAAATATCAGAAAAGATAATTAATGACCGATCTGTTTCATATCATTTTCAGTCAAACCGGTCATCTTCATAATGCTGTTGCGGTCGATACCATTTTGCAGCATGTTACGGGCAATTTTAAGAGCAGTTTCACGCCCTCCTTTTTCCATGCCCTTTTCCATGCCTTTCTGTTCAAGCTGTTGTGCGATGGTCATCAGTTTATCCTCATGCTGTGGTACCCGTTGTGCCAGTTCACGTACAAAGGCCTCTGCGTCTGAAGTTTCACCTGCCTGTGTGAGGTAGTTTATCAACGAAGCCAGTTGCTGTCCTGTCATGTTTTCTGTCAGCAGCAGGATGCTGAGATTGTCCAGCAGGTCTGCCATGTCTCTGCTATGAATATGTTTCTGGAGTAGCGTCAGGGCAGCCATACGGCGGTGCCCCATAATCTCTTCATCAGGTATAACCGTAACGTCGACCAAGGGAAAATGACCACCGTACAGCTTTCCAGCCAACTCAGGATCGTTAAACTCATCCAGCCAGCGGGTTGAATACGGGTAGGGGCTACGCCTTCCCATGTAGAATAATATCGGTATCACCAGCGGCAACTTTTTATGTCCTGCATCCAAGTGGCGTTGCATGGCGGCCACCGAGTAACGAAGAAGTCTGAACGCCATATGTTTGTCCGGGGTGGACTGATGTTCAATAAGGACGTGGATATAACCCTCATCATCCGTTGTCGTTCTTAGGCTATAGAGCACGTCGCTGAAATAAGGACGTAGGCTATCCTCAACAAAGCTTCCTGACTCCAGTCTGAGGGTACTGAAGTCACAGACAGCCTGTAATTCTGCGGGTAGATGTAAGTGCATAAAATCTCGTGCAGTTTCGGGATGCGCCAGAAACTGTTTAAATGCCAAATCATGTGGGGTCGGAGTACCCTTTGCTTTCCTTGCTGCCATGTCTTTATCCATTACTCCCGTAATACGCGGATTAGGTTGAATGAAATATATTACCTCAACTAATTAAGGTGGTTATTAGGTCCAATAAACAATCTCTTTAACGAGAAATAAATACTAAAACACTTAACCCTATTATATATACTTCAGATAACTTGAGGGATGACAGATATAAACCGCCTGAGCATAAGATGTCAACGCTGCATTAATATATAATTCTTGATATTTAACTATATCAACAGCCAATATTCTTGATTTTAATTTGAATTATTAGAAATAAGTCCTGACCAATAAGTCAGAACTTTATCATCAGCCTGAGGAGCCTGGCGGCTCCTTTATTTATAGCCAGTTACGCCGTTTAAAGTAGAGATAAGGAGCAAGCCCTGCCAGCATCATTAAAATAATCGCCGATGGGTAACCAAAACTCCATGTCAGTTCCGGCATAAATTCAAAGTTCATACCATAGCTGGATGCCACCAGAGTCGGTGGCAGAAATACGACCGAAACGACGGAGAAGATCTTAATAATTCGGTTCTGCTCAATGCTGATAAAGCCCATTGCCGCCTGCATCAGAAAGTTAACTTTTTGGAACAGAGACTCGTTGTGGGGAAGCAGGGATTCGATATCGCGTAATATTTCCCGCGCCTGCTCCAGTTGGCTGACCGGTAAGCGTGCTTTACGTAACAGGAAATTCAGCGCACGCTGAGTATCCATCAGACATAAACGCACTTTCCAGCCGATATCTTCTTGTTCAGCCAGCGTTGACAATGCAGCATCATACTCAGCTCCCTGGCGCCCTTCCATGATGACACGACTTAGCTTTTCCAGATCGCTATAGATATTTTCTATTTCATCAGCCAGTTGTTCAATTTTGGTTTCAAACAGATCGAGTAGCAGCTCAAAAGGGTTTCCATCTACCATCAACTGTTTGCGGGCACGCATGCGATAGAGGCGAAAGGCGGGCAACTCGCGCTCACGTAAGGTATACAGCCGGCCTTCACGAATAGTAAAAGCGACAGTACTGTTACCCGCATGGTCATCAGCATCTTCAAAAAAGAAAAATGAGTGAATATGTAAGCCGTCTTCATCTTCAAAAAAACGGGCTGAGGATTCGATATCTTCAAGTTCTGGTCGAGTAGCCAGGCTTTGTCCAAGCTCTAGCTGAACGCGATCTCGCTCGCTCTCTTCCGGCTCAACCAAATCAACCCAGAGTGAATCGGACAGGTTATCATTTTCGTCCAGTTCAATACGACACAGGCGATTTTCTTCCAGTTGAAATGCGCTTAGCATGACCGTGACTCCCAATGCAAAAAATATCAGGGACTGTTCACTTGGTACACATTTAGAAACCACAGATGGTTCAGACCATTCAACAATCTGACTCAAATGGAAAAGACATCACTGACAACCGCAAAGGTTACCAGTATCAGAGGATAGCCTTAGAAATTGAACGTTGATGACAGATCATTGAGCCAGTATCTACTGGGTGTGTCCAAGGCGAGTATCCCGTTAGCGTAATAATGCCCGCATGTTACGCGAGCAAAAATAAAGCGTCAACACACAGTAAGATACTGATCGAGAGCGATATCATATTGCTGTCATCCAGATATGATATCAATAATAATGGCATTATTTATCTGATAGTTAGACAGTTTCCAGTCTGGCATAAGCCGCTACCAGCCACTTGATACCCTGTCCAGGAAAGGCAATCTGTACACGGCTATGTTCACCGCTGCCTTCAAGGTTGACCACAGTACCTTCACCAAACTTCGGATGGCGCACACGCTGGCCAAGACTAAAACCTGAATCATTACTGGAAATCGGCGTACCCATACGCTGATGACTAACGGGACGGCTAACGCTTGCTCGTAACCGCACTTCTTCAACACAGTTTTCCGGCAGCTCACCGACAAAACGTGAAGGCCGATGATAGACTTCTTTACCGTATAAGCGTCGTGTCTCAGCATAGGTAAGGGTCAGTTTTTGCATTGCCCGGGTCACGCCCACATAAGCCAGACGCCGCTCTTCTTCGAGCCTGCCCCCTTCATCCAGTGACATCTGGCTCGGGAACATCCCCTCTTCCATACCGACGATAAACACCTGCGGAAATTCGAGGCCCTTTGCTGAGTGCAGGGTCATCAACTGGACCGCATCCTGCCAGGTATCAGCCTGACCTTCCCCGGCTTCAAGCGCCGCATGAGAAAGAAACGCCTGCAATGGCATCAGATCTTGATCTTCGTCCTGATAGCTAAACTGCCGGGTTGCAGTAACCAGTTCCTCTAAGTTTTCAACTCGGGTCTGGCCTTTTTCACCTTTTTCCTGCTCATACATCGTAAACAGGCCGGAGTCTTTAATCACTCTGTCAGTCTGAACATGCAAAGGCATCTCGGCGGTTTCATGAGCTAAAGCATCAATCAGTTCAATAAAACGCTGTAATGCTGAGGCAGCTCGCCCCGCAAGGGCCTTTTCCTGAAGTAATACTCTGGAAGCTTGCCACATCGTGAGTTGACGGTCTCTGGCGGTTTGCCGCACCACATCGAGCGTCCTGTCACCAATGCCGCGAGCGGGTGTATTCACGACACGCTCAAATCCGGCATCATCATTACGGTTTGCCATCAGACGCAGGTAAGAGAGCGCATCTTTGATTTCCTGACGTTCAAAGAAGCGCATTCCACCGTAAATTCGGTAAGGCATAGCCGCCTGGAGCAATGCCTCCTCCAGCACACGAGACTGAGCATTACTCCGATAAAGAATGGCGCATTTTTCAAGCGCTCCACCTTGCTCTTGCCAGGTCTTAATGCGGTTCACGACAAAACGCGCTTCATCCAGCTCGTTAAAAGCACAGTACAAAGAAATAGGTTCGCCTTCGCCGCCTTCGGTCCAGAGCTCTTTGCCCAGGCGTCCAGCATTATTGGCAATCAGCGCATTCGCAGCACTCAAGATAGTATTGGTGGAGCGATAGTTTTGTTCCAGTCGGATGGTCTGGGCACCTGGAAAATCATTCAGGAAGCGCTGAATATTTTCAACCTGCGCACCACGCCAGCCATAAATTGACTGATCGTCATCACCGACGATCATCACCTTACCGCTCTCACCCGCCAGCAGGCGGATCCACGCATACTGAATATTGTTAGTATCCTGGAATTCATCCACCAGGATATTAGTAAAGCGTTCGCGGTAGTGATTAAGAATATGCGGTTTATTGAGCCATAACTCATGAGCGCGTAATAACAGCTCAGCAAAATCAACCAGCCCGGCCCGATCGCAGGCCTCTTGATAGCCTTGATAGATTTTCAGCCAGGTTTGCTCAACAGGATTACCGTAACTTTCGATATGCTGAGGGCGTAAGCCTTCATCTTTTTTACCGTTGATGTACCACATCGCCTGACGCGCAGGCCATTGTTTTTCATCAAGGTTCATGGCTTTAATTAGCCGTTTCAGCAAACGAAGCTGGTCTTCGCTATCGAGGATCTGGAAATCCTGTGGTAGTCGCGCATCCATATGGTGAGCACGTAACAGACGATGTGCCAGACCATGGAAGGTTCCGACCCACATTCCGCCCTGACTGGTGCCCATCAGTTGACCAATACGGTGGCGCATCTCTGCCGCGGCCTTATTGGTAAAAGTGACCGCCATAATAGAATAAGGTGAGCACTGCTCAACGGTAATCAACCAGGCGATGCGATGTACCAGGACACGCGTCTTACCACTGCCTGCCCCGGCCAGGACCAGCATATTACTGCGCGTCGCGGCAACCGCATCGCGCTGTTTATCATTAAGGCCATCAAGCAGGTAAGAAACGTCCATGGGCACCGCCATTAAAGGGATTGTAAAAAATTCAGCCGCGTCTGGCTGGTAAGTATCAACAGCAGATATCTATCAGTTCACTGCTGTTGAGTCTCAACCCCTGGTATTTTATACAGAGTTACGGTGATTATATCAGCGCACTCAAGGATGCCAACTGTGAAATTTCGAGATGAGGTAACAAACGGCTATCCTTTATCTGCATTAAGTCCCCATGGCGAAGATTAATCCAGCACGCCTGCATGCCGCTGGTTATCGCGCCACCGACATCCGTCGTCAGATCGTCACCCACATGCAGGATTTGCCCCAACGGAAGATTCAATTTTTCTGCCGCTAAGTAGTACATATCGGCAAAAGGTTTAGATCGTCCATCAGGGCCCGCTCGCAGAATAAAGGTAAAATACTGATCCAGCCCGAATAAATGCGGTTCAGCATTACCATTGGTGATAGCAGCCAGCGGCCATTTTTCAGCCAGTTTTGCCAGGGTATCATGCGTTTCCTGGCTAATATCGATACGGCTACGCCATTGCGCAAAGTTTGCCATCGCACCTGAAGCACCTTCACTGGCTTGCGACGCCGTTAGCCCAATATCCAGCATCGCCAGTTCAATTGAACGCCGCCGCCATTCAGTCACATCGTGATAAATCTCAGGGTCATCTTGCAACAATACCTGACGATAGCGTTCAAAATCAGACAAGGTAAAATCATTCAGGCGACGGTGGTAACCCTGAACAAATGCCATCAGCTCTTTGGTGGTGCGTTGGATAACCGGACGGTTATCATAAAGAGTATCGTCCAGGTCAAAAGTCAGAGCAGATATCTGCCCCAGTGGGCGGTAAAAACGCATTATGATTTCCCCCGTTTAGCACGTGGATGTGCGGCATCATAGATGGATGCCAGATGTTGAAAGTCGAGGTGAGTATAGATTTGTGTGGTCGAGAGATTGGCATGACCAAGCAGCTCCTGAACCGCACGCAGGTCACCGCTAGATTCCAGCATATGGGTGGCAAAAGAGTGACGCAGCTTATGGGGATGGACATGGCTGTTAAGCCCCTGTTTAATCCCCCATTCAGCAAAACGTTTTTGGACATTACGAGTAGATATTCGCTTACCCGTTTTTGCCAGAAATAAAGCGTCATCCTCGGGTCCGAAGAGTTCACGCAGCAATAACCAGTGTTCGACCCAGCTCACTGCACTACGACCAACAGGGATACGGCGCTCTTTACTCCCTTTACCTGTCACCCAGGCATCCCCAGTGTCGAGATCTAAATGACGGCAGTCCATGTTCACCAGTTCAGACAGACGTAACCCGGCACCGTACATTATCTCAAGCATCGCACGATCGCGGACCGCAAGGGGGTCGTTAATATCAATATTCAGTAACTGATTAACATCATCGACATCGATATTCTTCGGAAGCAGTCGACTGGTCTTCGGGGTAGAGATCCCTTTTGCCGGGTTTGCCATCAGTAAACCCTGACCTATCTGCCAGTCAAAAAAACTACGCAAAGCAGACAAACGCAAAGCCAGACTTGAAGCCTGTAAACCGGCTTTTCGGCTCCGTACCGCAATAGAACGCACCATCGCAGCATCGCACTGTGTCCAGCTCTTCAGTTTCATTTCATCAGCTAACTGCACAATGGCTGCCAGCTGACGCTGATAGTTCAGCCGGGTCAATGGGCTCAGTTGTCGCTCCACCTTCAGGTAGCGCAGAAAATCTTCGACACTCTGTAAAAGCGGAGAAACATCAGTCATAGCCGTTCAACCCAACGTTCAAGTAACTCAGGTAGCATGCGGGCCAGCTCATCCAGCAACCGGGTACCCTGTCCTTGATAATAATGCTGAGGGTCGCGGCTACTAAAAATAATGACACCAGCCCCTCCCATCAGTGATAGCGCCACGGAGCCAACAGCTTTAGCTTCAGGTAGCAGCAGCAGCAATTCAGGACCATTTAACGAGCCAAGATAGTGCTGCTGATCCCCTAATCTCTGAATACGTAAATGCTCAAAAGACTGTCGGCTGAGGCCTAAGTGAGTAAAACCGGAGGGAGCACCAATACGCCAGCTATCAGTAAACAGGCGAATACTGGCCCCTGCGAGTCCGATTTTTCGCGCCCAGCGCTGTAATCTGTCCAGCATCTCTTGCAAGCTTGAAGCCGATGCCAGGTTCCCTTGTAGTTGTAGCAAGCGACAGAATAGCGCTTCGTTTGTCTCAGCCTGGCTCAACAGCTGGCCAATATTCTCTTTAAGGGTATTGATATGATTACGCTGGCGTGCGAGGTGCCATTCAACCAGTGAAACAGTGCCACGGATCGGATGTGGCACTTGCAACATTTCAACCTGCTGAGCGTTACGCATAAAGAAATCGGGGTTACGCTGTAGATAGTCAACAATAATACTGTCGTCTAATTCTGGCTGTACGCCTTGCTGTTCCCCAACCTGTTTCATAGATGAATAAACCCGTCATAGACATGTGTTGCCGGACCGGTCATAAACAACGGTGACCCTGGTCCTTTCCAGGAGATATCAAGACGCCCACCAGGGAGTTCCACGTAGACTTTTTCTTCCAGAATCCCCTGGAGAATACCGACAGCGACTGCACCACATGCGCCGCTACCACAAGCCTGAGTTTCCCCTGCGCCACGCTCGTAGACACGTAAGCGAATATGTTCCCGTGTCATAACTTGCATAAAACCAATATTGGCACGCTCTGGGAAACGTTCATGACTTTCCATGACGGGTCCCAGGGTTTCAACCGCAGCCGTCTCGGTGTTATCGACCTGAATCACACAGTGTGGATTGCCCATAGAAACCACGCCACACATAACAGTCTGTTCTGCTGCACGCATGATATAAGTCTTTTCAGCCTTAATTGCACGGAAGGGAACCTGGGAAGGTTCAAAGTTTGGCTCACCCATATTCACGCGCACCAGCTCGTCTTCCGTGACGCTCAGAACCATACGCCCGTTTGCCGTGCTGACATTGATTTCTCTTTTATTTGTCAGTCCCTTAAGACGCACAAAGCGGGCAAAACAACGCGCACCGTTTCCACACTGGGAGACTTCACTGCCATCGGCATTAAAGATCCGATAGTGAAAATCAAGATCAGGATCGTAAGGCGGTTCGACAACCAGCAACTGATCAAAACCGACACCCAAATGACGATCCGCTAACCGCCGGATCAATTCTGGTGAGAAATAGATATTCTGCGTTACCGCATCAACGACCATAAAGTCATTACCAAGGCCATGCATTTTAGAGAACTGCATTTTTTGCTCCATTATCGCAGTTACAAAGCACGATACGTCCTAAACTATTCGGGTTGCAGGAAGGCGGCAAGTGAACGGATCCTCAACTCAGTGATTCGGGTGAGTAAACGCAGCCAACGCCCCTATAGCTTGAAGTATGACAATCTATATACCCAAAATAATTCAAGTTATAGGAAGGCGGCAAGTGAACGAATCCCGATGAGCTTACTAAAGTAAGTGATTCGGGTGAGTAAACGCAGCCAACGCCCCTATAGCTTGAAGTATGACGGGTATATTAGAAAACAACCTGCGTCGGACCATCCCCCGTTCCACGATCGTTACGTGAAGGTGACGTTTCAACAGTCTCTTGTTTTGGTACGCTCTGAGTTGTTGGCGTCTGTTCTTTGTCCGCGGGAGGAAAATACAGTGGCCCTTTCAGGCCGCAACCCGTAAGAGCAGCCAGCGTCGTTACGACAACCAGCGTGCAGAAAATCTTCTTCATTATAACGTTGCCTGTGATTCAAGGATCTTCTGTCTATCATCGCAGGTGAAGTCTGAAAAGCAATACTCTTAGTTATCCGTTACTATCAAAAAGCCGCTCCTTACATCTGAGAAATGAAAATTTCCTCTCTTCAAATCACGGGGAAATAGCGGATACTGTACTCTGCCGAGGTAAAATAATGCGTCCTCACGGTGGCAACACTTAAACAAGCTGAGTATGGCAAGTCTATATACCCAAAATAATTCGAGTTGCAGGACAAAACGTTAGCGTTTTGAACAATGCAAAGCATTGGCCCGTCAGGGCGAGGCTCATTTGTGAGCCTCGTAACGCGGCAAATGAGAGAATCCCGATGAGCTTACTCAGGTAAGTGATTCGGGTGAACGAATGCAGCCAACGCGCATGCAACTTGAAGTATGACGGGTATACTGCCTTAAAACCTAAACAGGAAGCAGACATGAACGACAGTGAATTTCATCAACTGGCTGATGGTCTCTGGTTGACCATAGAAGAACGCCTTGATAACTGGGACGGCGATAGTGATATTGACTGTGAAATAAACGGCGGTGTATTAACGCTTAGTTTTGAAAATGGCAGCAAAATCATCATTAATCGCCAGGAGCCATTCCATCAGGTATGGCTGGCAACAAAAAGCGGTGGCTATCATTTTAATTTGCAAGGCGATGACTGGATTTGCGATCGTAGTGGCGCAGAGTTCTGGCAGCTGCTGGAACAAGCCAGCTCAGAACAAGCGGGTGAAACCGTCAGCTTTCGCTAATTAAGACTCATACTGCTGCTGAAGCTGTGGCTGCGCGGTATTATCATTTTGATTATTCTGCGCAGCCGACGTCAAAGCTAAGGTCTGCGGACGAAAGGGCACCACCTGAATACGCCCATCAACTTTCACTATCTGATAGAACTGCGGCAAGTTGAAATTGATAAAACTTGAACCGTAGGTAAATCTGTCGTGGGAAGAAGAGTAGAAACGGCTGACATCGCGAATTAACTCTTCTTTGCTTCCCTCGCAATGGTGATAAACCTCAGCGCGATTACTTTCATCAAGAATGTAGATATTAAAGCCTTGCTCTTCCTGAGTATCTTCAAAGAAAAACTGAATAATCCCTTCACTGGCATAACCATCAACAACCGACGGTAATGTCACCTGATTGGTTTCCACTTGCGCCGATAAGCCATGCAGTTTGTTATGGGAAATCGCACCGTAAAACTCAACCGCATTTTCGAGCTTCTGTACTGATACATTCACCCGTTCAAAGAACAGTCCCCAGGTCTGACCGGCAACACGCAGAGCTTTAAAACGCCCAGGCTCTTGTCGAGTACTGGAAAGACGGAACTCGATACACTCTGAGACCAGTTGCTGAACCCGGGTACGGATCAATCCGCGCAGATGCTGGCTGTAACAGAACACCTCAACACTGTCTGGCGGAGAAGCATCCTGATGCATTTTCCCAAGGATCGTCTTCAGGGCTTCGATCATCGCCTGCTCGCCGTTGAAATGCAGGGTTCTGACTTCATTCCATGAATTACGATACAGCAAATCAATACTACCAATCAGACACTGCTGCTCTTCACCAAAGCTGAACACGTCCAGCTTACGGAAATCAATATGAACCACTTTATCGCGGAAGGCGGCCGTCGGGTCATATTCCAGGTTAACAATAATCGCCAGATGACGGATTTCACATGGACTGTAAAGCGCTTTTGGTGTCGGTGCAGGTAGTCTTAACGGGAAGCTATTGGATACGTCGGAAACCATTTCCTGCAGCTTCGGTAAATCACTTATCTTATTTCCCTTAATAAACAATTGCGTGCGTGATGTCAGCAGGCCATTAAAATAGGCCCAGGCAACCAATTTATTAAGATAGCGGTTATATTCCAGCGGCTGATGGCTCACGATGGAGTCCATATTCGGCGCCCGGTTATAAAGATACCAACCAGAGCGATTAGTACGGCCAGGTGGAACGTAGATAAACGTCAGGTTCGGTTCACTCAAATCAGGTGAAATTTGTGGGTTCACCAGGGTGACTTTACCCGGTAATGCTTCGAATGCAGCGTAGAGTTTACGCGTCAGAACCCCGATATCCTGCGGGCTGGCAGAGACACTCAGGTTATTACGACGCGCAAAACGAATCAGATTGCGGTAACTCTGCATCATCGCATCAAGCAGTTCATTGTGTGCTTCACGAACTTGATCGATTTTCCAGTTAGCCCGGTTGTCCAGCATAGCCAGACGCTCATTATCCCAGCCCCAGTTTTTCACCAGTTGACCCAGAATTTCACGACGCCAGCCGACACAAGCCCGCTCACGCGATAATTTCTCGCACACTTTCAGATAAAAACAGCGACGGACTAAGTCAAGACGCGTCGTATCGTTAAGCTGAGTGAGGTATTCCGTAACCCGCTCCAGCATCATACAATAAGGGTCGAGACCAAAAGAAACGATTTCACCATCATGCAGGCGCTGCTTAATATCTTTAGCTAACAGTTTAGTATGAGGATATTCCCAGGAATAGGCTTCCAGCAGCAGGGTTTTCATCACTGCTTTATAAGGGGAATCGATACTTTTGTAGAGCTGCCATAAACTGGCACCAAAATACTCTTCTGCCGACAGAGAGCTAAGGCCACCTAAGTCCAGCCATTCATTTGGCGTCAGTACACCCTGAGCATAGAGCGTCATGACGTACTCATCGTAATGCTCTTCTTCATTACAAGGCACCATATTCCAAAGAATACGTTTCCCTGCCATGCGAACGGCGGTGCGATAGAATTCATCGAGCAGTAAAATATGCTGAGTGGAACCACAGTCTTCGCCGCCGAGACTACCACTGGCGTTATGACGAAAACGGTTTTCATCAATCAAAAAGAAACTGACTTCTACACCCAGTGAAGCAGCCCAGGTTTCGAGTAATCGACATTTTCTTTGCAGTAACTGGCGCTCTTCATTGTCCAGCCATGACTGGTGACAAACCCAAATATCGAGGTCAGAAGAACAGCTCTGTCCGACGGAAGAAGTACTGCCCATGGAGTACAGCCCAGTCAGCGGCAGCTCACCTGATGGAGTCTCTGGCAGTTCCAGACCGTACTGTAGTTCGAGACCGCTGAGGTAGTGGCACTGAGTTTCATCAGGCGTGTACAGGCAAACGCCGCGGGGAACATTACCTTCAAGGTAACCCGGCATCAGTGGGTGGTTATAATGTAACAATATTGGCAGTAAACTGTATACCTGCTGGAAAGCAGGGCCCATAGCAGCAAGTGCGCGATCGACACGCAATTGGTTTATGGCATCCAGTCTCTGCTTTAGAGTCTCAATATAGAGGTACAAGACGCATCGCCTGATAGTTTCAATATCACGAAAAAATCCGATTTCCGGTAATTTTTTTCAGCGCTATAAGTTGCCTGAAAAAAATTGCTGGAAACGTGATCAATTTAACACCTTGCTGGTTGACCGTAAAGCCAGATACGCTATTAGTGGGGTTATATCCCCATACGTCCGCTTTTGTTTTCCTGATTCCAGGTATAAACCTTCCCTGGTTACCAAACCACCAACACTGACAGCCTTCCGCTAACAATGGTAGGATGGTCAGTAGATGATAAATACGGTAACAAGCATGCTAGACAATATACTAAGAATTGCGACTCGCCAAAGCCCTCTTGCACTCTGGCAAGCACATTTTGTTAAGAAACAACTGGAACTCTTTCATCCACAGCTCACTGTGGTGTTAGTTCCTATGGTCACTCGCGGTGATATTCTGCTGGATACCCCACTGGCAAAAGTGGGTGGAAAAGGCTTGTTTGTCAAAGAGCTAGAGCTTGCTCTGCTTGATGGTCGCGCTGATATCGCCGTCCATTCACTGAAAGATGTCCCGGTTGCTTTCCCAGAAGGTCTTGGCCTGGTCACTATCTGCGAACGAGACGATCCCAGGGATGCTTTTGTGTCCAATAATTATGAAAATCTCGAGGATCTGCCAGCAGGGAGTATTATCGGTACCTCCAGCTTGCGTCGACAATGCCAGCTTGCTGAACAGCGTCCGGACCTGATTATCCGTTCACTTCGCGGTAATCTGGGTACTCGACTGGGTAAACTGGATAACGGTGAATACGATGCAATCATTCTGGCTGTTGCAGGACTGAATCGCCTTGAGATGCAGGCGCGGATCCGTTATGCACTCCCGCCAGAAGTGTCATTGCCCGCAGTCGGTCAAGGTGCGGTAGGTATCGAATGTCGCCTGGATGACACTCATACTCAAGCTTTGCTTGCTCCACTGAATCACCTTGAAACGGCGATTAGAATCAGCGCTGAACGCGCGATGAATATACGCCTGGAAGGAGGATGTCAGGTTCCGATTGGTAGTTATGCTGAACTTAATAACGATGAACTCTGGTTACGCGCCCTGGTCGGCACACCTGATGGTCTGGTAATGATTCGGGGTGAGCGTCGCGGCAAACCTGAAGATGCCCTGTCTATGGGTGTGTCTCTGGCTGAAGAGTTACTGGCAAAGGGTGCCCGGGAGATCCTCGCCGAAGTTTATAATGGAGAAGCACCTGCGTGACTATTCTTGTCACTCGTCCTTCCCCTGCTGGGGAAGAATTAGTCAGTCGCCTGCTCGCGCTGGGGAAAATGGCGTACAGTTTTCCTCTGATTGAGTTTGCGCCTGGCCGACAATTAGCGCAGTTACCTGCGCAATTGGCGGCATTGCCGACAGACTCTCTGGTTTTTGTCCTGTCGCAGAACGTTATACACTTTGCCAGCCCACTGTTGGGTCAAAACGGTATCAGCTGGCCGAAAGAACATACTTGGTTTGCTATTGGGCGCACAACAGCGCTTGCTTTGCATGCGGTCAGTCACTTAACAATTCACTATCCTCAAGACAGGGAAACCAGTGAAGTCTTGCTACAATTACCAGAGTTGCAGCAAATTCACGGTAAACAGGCACTGATCTTGCGGGGTAATGGGGGTCGTGAGTTATTAGGCGAGACATTGCAGGAGCGTGGTGCAAAAGTCACTTTTTGTGAATGCTACCAACGTAATGAAATAAGTTACAACCCACTGGAAGAGGCCTGGCGATGGTATGAGCGCCAGATATCAATCATTGTTGTCACCAGCGGTGAAATGCTGCAACAACTCTATACACTGATCCCAGTCTGGTATCGTGAAAACTGGCTACTTCAGTGCCAGTTACTGGTGGTCAGTGAACGACTAGCAAGTCTTGCCAGACACTTGGGCTGGCATAACATTCTGGTCGCTGATAACGCGGATAATGATGCGCTATTGCGCGCGTTACAATTAACCTAAAAATACGGGACGCCACAATGACGGAACAACAGAACAACTCCGACACTGCTGCTGAAGAAATTAAACCAGCAGTAGATGCCACACCAGCGTCTGAATCCACGGTAAAAAACGACCGGACAGGTAAGGTAGGAATTGCTCTCGGGGCTATCGCAATTGCTATTGCTCTGGCGGTAGCTGGCGGGGTTTATCACTACAGCGGCGCTCAGCTTTCTTCACAAACAGCAGCCAATGCAGCACTGACTAATCAGCTACAGGCACTGCAACAGCAGCAAGCCGCACAGCAGAATGAATTTACTGCACAGTTAGCGAAGCAAACCGCTCTCTTGCAAGACTCATTAAAACAACAAGCTGCATTGACCCAACAGCTCGAAATTGTTCAGGATAAGGTCGCCAGTTTTTCTGGTAGCGATGCTAAAGCCTGGCTGCTTTCTCAAGCTGATTTTCTGGTCAAACTTGCTGGTCGTAAGCTCTGGAGCGATCAGGATGTCACCACCGCTGCGGCATTACTGAAAACAGCAGATGCCAGTCTGAGCGATATGAATGACCCGAGTATTATCCCGGTTCGTCGTGCTCTGACTGATGATATTACTACGTTGTCAAAAATCTCTCAGGTCGATTACGACGGCATTATTCTCAAGCTAAACCAACTTTCCAATAGCATCGATAACTTACGGCTGTCAGATAACTATAACGATGGTTCTCCGATGGACTCGGACGGCACTGAACTTTCTGGCAGTTTGAGAGAGTGGCGTGAGAATCTGCTCAAAAGCTGGAACAGCTTTATGGATAGTTTTATTACCATCCGTCGTCGCGATGAAACGGCTATTCCGCTACTGGCACCTAATCAGGATATCTACTTGCGGGAAAATATCCGTTCCCAGCTGTTGGTTGCCGCCCAGGCGGTGCCTCGTCACCAGCAAGAGATCTATAGACAGTCGCTGGAAACCGTTTCAACCTGGGTTCGTGCCTATTACGATACCGACGATGCTTCGACCAAAACCTTCCTTGATGAGCTGGATAATTTAATCGACCAGAATATCAATATGGATGTCCCTGAAGCACTGCAAAGTCAGGCGTTATTAGAAAAATTAGTCCAAACCCGGGTTCGTAGCTTATTTGCCCAAGCCACCGCGGCATCAACAGATAAAGCACCTCAGTCTGATGCCACAGTACCATCAGTGGATACTGAGGCTAAACCGGCCGCAGAGCATGAAGCTAAATCTGAAACAGCAGCAGAGGCAAAACCAGAATCTGCACCCGCAACAAGTAAGGGAGAATAATAATGATTAAAGTCTTGTTATTATTCCTGGTACTGATTGCCGGTGTGATCCTCGGTCCTATGCTGGCAGGCCATCAGGGTTATGTTCTGATCCGCACAGATAACTATGATATCAACACCAGTGTCACTGGGCTGGCAATTATCTATATTCTGTCGGTGATCGCGCTGTTCGTTATCGTATCAATACTACGACGTATCTTTCGTACCGGAGCGCATACTCGTGGCTGGTTTCTTGGACGCAAGCGTCGTCGTGCCAGCAAACAGACTAAAGCTGCACTATTAAAACTGGCTGAAGGCGATCATGGTCAGGTTGAGAAATTGATGAGCCGTCATGCTGATCATGCTGAACAGCCGATGGTCAATTACCTGATAGCCGCCGAAGCCGCGCAACAGCGTGGAGATGTCATACGCGCTAATCAGCATCTGGAGCGTGCCGCTGAGCTCGCGGAAAGCGATGATCAATTACCGGTTGAAATCACTCGAGTTCGTCTACAGCTGGCACGTAACGAAAATCATGCTGCGCGTCACGGCATCGACAAACTGCTTGAAATAGCGCCTCGACATCCTGAAGTTTTACGTCTGGCAGAACAAGCTTATCTGCGCACCAGCGCCTGGAGCTCGTTGCTAGAAATTCTGCCGGCGATGGAGAAAACCAGAATCGCTGATGAAGCTCATATTACCGCACTCCAGCAGCAGGCCTGGATAGGCCTGATGGACCAGGCGATGGCAGATCAGGGTAATGATGGTTTGAAAGACTGGTGGCGCAACCAGAGCCGTAAAACTCGCCAGCAAACGGTATTACAAGTGGCGATGGCAGAGCATCTGATTGAATGTAATGACAGTGATGCTGCTCAGAATGTCGTTCTTGAAGGGCTTAAACGTCAGTATGACGATAGTCTGGTCATGCTGATGCCCCGCCTTAAATCAGGCGAACCTGAAAAGCTAGAAAAAACATTACGCCAGCTGTTGAAAACACACAGCAATAAACCGCTTATCCACAGCACACTAGGCCAGTTACTGATGCAACGCGGTGAATGGCAGCAAGCAGCCGATGCGTTCCGTGAAGCCCTGAAACAACGGCCTGATGCCTTCGATTATGCCTGGCTTGCTGACTCGCTGGATAGGTTACACCAGCCTGAAGAAGCCGCATTGATGCGCCGGGAAGGCTTACTACTGACGCTGAAAAACAACCCCGGCGTCTGATCCCAACACTCTTTAAAAGGCGACAATTTGTCGCCTTTTCTTTTTCTGAGCGTTTAATTTTGGAGAGGATCAAAGATTAAAAACGACTCTCTTACCTGTCGGCAGCGTTATATCAATACTCAGTTCTCCACCGAGTGCAGTAACATAACGTCTCAAGGTAGACAACCGAGGGTCATTTTCCGGCTTTTCCATTTTAGCCAGAGTAGGCTGAGATACACCGATTGCCTGAGCCAGTTCAGTCTGGGATATATTAAGTTCTTCACGTAACTGGCTCAATATAACCTCCTGACGTAACGCTTCCGTTTTCTCAGCAATGCGTTTCTGGCTTTCAATACTTTGCTGCGCCAGTAGTTTTCTGTAGGTAGACATATTATTTATCCATAGTAATAATATGGTTATAAAATTCCGCATCAGCAAGACGGATCATCTCACGATAAAATCGTTTCTCGTTTAATCCCGTCTTATCACCAGCACATAACACGACAGCATTACGAATAGGATCAAAGGCAAAAAAAACCCGTATCGGGTTACCTGCATGCTATATCCGTAATTCTTTCATATTCGGAACCGAAGAACCCTTAAGGGTATCGACATAAGGCCGACCATATAGCAAAAAAGCTATAGGCATATACCATAGCACCCCGTCACGACTCTTATTGTGCTTCTTTTACACCATGAGTTGCCCATACTCAGCACAAAAAAAAACACCTGCCCAAAAGGGCAGGTGCTAAAACAGGTCGATTTGACAACTGATTGATGCTTCACTCAACGTTGTGCCCATGGTGTTGGATGAGACCCCTGAGGGCGACATCTACTGGTGGACAATAAGCATCATAATTTTGGCTCTGCATCATTCCTGGATTTATGAGGCCGAAGCGAACATAAGAAGTGGAATGAGCATCTACATCCCTATTATTGCACAATACGTGCCAGGATTTCAGCTTGCTTGTTATTCATCGATAACCAAGTACTGATCAATACCTTAAATGAGATCTGAGACACATATCTTTGTCTCTCGCCTGCTGAACGATCGATATCTGTCGCCTTATAGAGACGCCAATCCAGAGGTAAACGAAAACAATATTATTATCATGAAGTTAAAAGTCTCCATATGACGACAGGCTGCACTATTACTTGTCTCATTCTGGCAACAGGGGGCAAATCACATGGATAACTCTTGTAGTATCAGCGGCCTGAGTCAGTCGACGAATAATATGACTGCAAATAATGAAGGAAGAGTCATGAGAAGAAAAAGTTCGGGGAAATAAAATGCAAAAACCCCGCCGAAGCGGGGTTTTCTAAAGGTGGTCGGCGAGAGAGGATTCGAACCTCCGACCCACTGGTCCCAAACCAGTTGCGCTACCAAGCTGCGCTACTCGCCGATGTACTGCTTTACTGCAAATGCTTTATCTCAAAAGCGAAGCCTCGCCTGAGCGAGGCTTTCTGAATGTGGTCGGCGAGAGAGGATTCGAACCTCCGACCCACTGGTCCCAAACCAGTTGCGCTACCAAGCTGCGCTACTCGCCGAAATACTGCTTTTCCCAACTGCTTAATTTAGAGTGGTGCGAAGGGAGGGACTTGAACCCTCACGTCCGTAAGAACACTAACACCTGAAGCTAGCGCGTCTACCAATTCCGCCACCATCGCAGTACATCACTTCTAAATTAATGGGGTGGCTAATGGGACTCGAACCCACGACAACTGGAATCACAATCCAGGGCTCTACCAACTGAGCTATAGCCACCACTGTAAACCTTTCACGCGGTATAAATACCACCGCAGCTCTAGCACCCGAAATTAATGGTGCGCCCGACAGGATTCGAACCTGAGACCTCTGCCTCCGGAGGGCAGCGCTCTATCCAGCTGAGCTACGGGCGCATAGCGCCGTTGCGGGGTCGGATATTACGGCCTTCGCGCCCAGCTGTCTAGTGGTAATTTAAAAGAAAATGCGTATTTGGTTATGCTTTGCGCATCCGACAGCTTATCCGTCTATTTTTTCAGCGAGATGACGTGTTCTGCTGCTGATCAATCGATAGATAAGACTCACAGCGACTAAAAACACCGCCCCGACAACCAGTGATAAACGCGTGGCCTCATTCAATCCCATACCGACCAATACACAGACCAGGAAGGCCATCGTCAGATAATTAACCCAGGGAAATAAAATCGAACGGAAGGGATGCGTTTTGATAGCTTCGCTATGTTCACGTCGAAAACGCAGCTGGCTGATTAAAATAACAAACCACGGCACCATACCTGGCAATACACTGGCGCTGTAGACATAAACAAAGACGCGTTGCGGGTTAGGGATCAGATAGTTCAAACAAGATCCCACTAACAGAACCACAATCGATACCAGAATACCGGTAACAGGCACGCCATTGCCCGATACCTTCGCCATCGCCGCCGGTAGTTGGCGGTTCTTCGCCAGAGCATAGAGCATCCGACCACAGCTATACATCCCACTGTTACAACCGGACAATGCTGCGGTTAACACCACAAAGTTAATTATCCCAGCCGCGGCAGTAATACCAATTTTCGCAAACGTGAGGACAAAGGGACTGCCATCGCTGTCCATTTGGTTCCACGGAAAGATGGTCACGATAACAAAAATGGCCCCGACATAAAAAATCAGGATACGCCATAACACCTTACCCACCGCGCTGCGTAGTGTTACCTGAGGGTTTTTCGCTTCACCTGCTGTCATGCCTATCAGTTCAACACCCTGATAGGACGCCACGACAATACAGAGCGCCATCAAGAAACCTTTCCATCCTCCGGCAAAAAACCCGCCATGCTCAGTCAGATTACCAAAACCGGTCGGCTGTCCGTGATGACCAAATCCGAAGAAAATAATGCCCAACCCTATCACTATCATCACAATGATAGTGGTCACTTTAATCATCGCAAACCAGAACTCTATCTCACCATAGAGCCTTACTGCTGCAAGGTTTGCCAGAGCAACAAGGCCGACCGCTATCAGGGCCGGTATCCACTGTGGTAACTCCGGGAACCAGAACTGTACATAGACCCCAATGGCGGTTATCTCTGAAATACCGACAGCCATCCACATAAACCAGTATGACCAGGCGGTGAGATAACCAAAGAAGGGATTCATATAGCGATGCGCGTAGACGGCAAATGAACCGGTTACCGGTTCAAGAAAGAGCATCTCTCCCATCGATCGCATGATAAAAAAGACAAACAAACCGGCAATAATATAAGCCAGTAACACCGAGGGACCTGCCCACTGTAATGTACTGGCTGAGCCCATAAACAGCCCCACCCCGATAGTGCCACCTAATGCAATCAGCTCAATATGTCTGGCTTCGAGCCCTCTTTGCAATTCGGCTTTTCTTTCTGCCATAAATCCTCTGTGTTGATGTTGTATCCCGGTTGCTACCGAGTGTTGTTATGTTTTAAAACGCTGACAAAATAGCCGGAAAAATAACCAGCCACGTCAAAATTAGGCGGCAATAGTTTCGTATTTTTTTGTAAATTACAAACAATGGCTATATTTGTGGCGAAAAATGGCAAGGAATATTCGGCGGGGGCTGATACGTAAAAACGCGCCAAATGGCGCGTCAGAGTTATCGATGAGAAGCAGGGATCAGAGCTTACCGCTGTAATGCCATCCCAGATAGCGCAGTAACTTTAGCTGACGCTTAATGCGGCTTGGCTGCGACAGTAGCCGATATAACCACTCCAGCCCCATGTTTTGCCAGACCTTAGGTGCGCGTTTAACATGCCCGGTGAACACGTCATAAGTCCCGCCAACCCCCATATACAGAGCCTCAGGCTGTACTAGGCGACAGTCGCGCATAAACACTTCCTGACGCGGCGATCCCATAGCAACTGTGACTATCACTGCTCCACTGTCACGAATGCGTTCAAACAGCTCAGGGCGCTGTTCATCACTGAAGTAACCATCCTGAGTCCCGACAATATTCACCTGCCAGAGTCGACGCAGTTTGTCTTCCGTTTGTGCGAGGATTTCTGCTTTCCCTCCCACCAGAAAGACCGGTGTACCTTCAGCTCCGGCACGCTGCATCAGTGCTTCCCAGAGATCGGCTCCCGCAACACGACTGACTTCTGCGCCAGGATACTTTTTACGAATAGAACGGACAACGCTTATTCCGTCGGCATATTTATATTCAGCGGCAGCAATCAACTGACCCATCTCAGGTGTACTCTCTGCGGTGAGAATTTTTTCAGCATTGATCGCCACTAAAGTCCCTTGACGCAACTGGCCATCGGCATAGAGATAGTCCAGAGCATGCTGCATATTGCGCCAGCCCAACAAATTAAGCCCGCGAATACTGTATTTTGGCGCATCAGTCAGGTTATCCATATTTATCCTTATTATGCGTTTTGGTTATCTGAAGCCACACGCGCTGTCCGGCGGCGATAAATAAGCCCCGCCACACTGAATAACCAGTAAAGTAGTTTTGCCATCAGCAAGCAAATGCCAAATACCACAATGAAAAACACCACACGTGAAACAAATGAGTCCAGCCCCTCACGAGCCAGCACTATCATATTAAAAATAGCACCAAAGCAGAATGCATAGGTTACCGCCGCCTGATAGCGATTAGTATCCTGGTTCGCTCTCTCATACAGCCAGTCAAACCACTTGATAATCAAACCGACCACTATCGCGCCCAGTGGAATAAAGGCGACACCGCCCATCACCACCAGGGAGCCTATCAGGGTCGGTGAAATCGCCAGCCCGGAATGGTTGTTCAGTACTTCCCAGGTAAAATAGTTAGCCGTATTTAATACCGCATTCGGTCGGTCGGGCCACATCCAGCTCGGAATAAAGACATAGAAATCACGCACAATCGGGGCCAGGCCCTGGAAGGAGATTTTGTCGTAGTTTTGCAGCAGTAACGCCAGGTTTTCCCAAGGTGAGAAAGTATCGCGCGTCAGATATAAGAAGGTATAAAACGCTTCATCGCCACTGACATTCAGACCGTAGCGTTTCAACGCCAGCCAGAACATACCGACAATGGCAAATACCCCTGCCGCCACCAGCATCCACAGAGAGATCCAGCCGCGAATAATGCCGATAAATAAGAAAATAGCGAAAGCGATAATAATATTGGCGCGCGTACCACCAACAATCATATAGGTCAGTAAGCCAAAGGCTACCGTACTGACCAGGAAGAACAGCCAAGCGCGCCCGTCTTGCTTCAGGAAGTAGACCACCAGCATGGCTGGAATAAAGAAGTAGAAAAAGCGTTTAAGCGCCACACCAGAAACCTGGCTTGAGAAGATTTGGCTATAGGAGTTGAGCTTAAACAACAGGAAACCATTATTCATAAAGAAGACTGAGACACTGGCCAGAGCTACCGCAGCCAGCAAGATCCACAATAAATGGGTCTCAACTCGGCTCATGGTAAATAGCGGTTGCTGGTTCAACGTGTCCCGCTTTCTGGTGAGTCGAGTTTTATACGCGACATAGTAGATAGCATAGAAACAGGTTGCAGCTAACTGCGCCTGCAATAGCACCTCCGCCGGGACCACCTCGACACCGAAACGAAAGGCCAGCACGCAAGTAAACGGGAAACCAAAGAAAAAGGTCAGCAGATAAAGAAAAGAGAAAAAGACATTGAAGTTAAAGCGTACCCGACGGAACTCCTGGTAGGTAAGCAACCCAATAAACACTACGCTTATCAGCCAGACGACAAACAAGCCACCGAATTGCAGTAAGCTCATACGCCCTCTCCTGCTGCAATAGCGAGCGCTTTACGCCAGCCATCCACATAACCGGGGTTGAAAAAGGCGATATGCTGTTTGTCCACCGAAGCTAATGCTTGCTGGGCTGCACGTACGACAGACTCATCCAGAGGATCATCGGTAAATAAGAATGGGATCATCTGTTCCTGCAAATCCTGCCAGAACGGGTTTTTACGGCTCAGGACACAAGGAATACCCGCCTGAATCAGTAAGCAAAGCGTGCCGATCCCCTGCTGGCGTTCAAAAATGAAATATCCCAAATCACACTGCTGCAATAGTGCCAGATAAGCAGAAAATTCCATATTCTCGGTTAACAGCTGGATATGTTCCGGGCTGAATAACTGCTCCGCCGCCTGGCGAACTTCGGCAATATAAGCGTCATTATTCTTCGGGTAACCCATCGGGATGACCACCCGTACGCTGTCGCCAAATTTTGTCGCAATGGCACGCAAGGCTTCAATATGCTGATTGCTCCTGTCACCAGAGTTGCCTATCAGTAACGTCAGCTTTTCATGTGCTGGATGACTGCTGGCTGCCAGATTATTGAGTGTCGGGTCCATGCGGGTCGGGAAATAGAGCAGCTCACCGGGTACCCGCGGGTTACGTCGCTGAAAGTAACTCAAGTCTCCCCGGGTTGCGAATACCTGCCCGACACGCTTCTGTGCTTTTCTACGCAGCAAATAGAACAGACGAAACTTCCACGCGCGCGAGGCTTCATATAAATCAGCCCCCCAGATATGCCAGCTCACCTGTTTAGATTTGAGTCCGCCCGTGAGTAATGCCAGCCATAAGCGTGCATTAAACTGACCATGGAAAAAAAATCGCTGAGTTCTTCGCGCCCGTGCTTTTTCGAGCACCGCTGCCGTCATCGCCTGTTTCGAGGGATAGAGCATAATGGTGAGTTCAGGAAAAGCAGACACTAATGTCTTATCCTGGGAGACCACCAGGAATTCCCGGGTGTGCGGACTGATAGTGACGAGAACGTCATTAAAAAAACGCAGTACCGTCTGATTATGATGCGGGAGGTCAGCTCCCAAAACGTGAATCAGTGTTGTCATTCTCGCCTACGATAAACAAAGAAAACGCCACAGCAGAGCGTAAAGTAGACGATATATGTTGCCATATATGCCTGAGCTGCGCCGGCTGCGCCATGGGCTGGGATCAACCAATGAGAAAAGCCGGTTAATAAAATAAACTGACTGACTTCAGCCAGAATATAAAAACGCAGTGCCGCTTTAGCGATAATCAAATAACCAAAAACATACGATCCGACTTTCAGTACATCGCCCACCAATTGCCAGGCAAATAAGTCACGCATCGCAATAAACTGACTGGAGAACAGCAACCAAATAGCAAAATCACGTAGCAGCCATACCACAAGGCTGGCACAAGCCACGGCAGGCAGAACAAACTTAAGCGCCCGCATCACTTCATTGATGAGCTGTTGTTTTTCCTTCAGGCGCGCCAGTGTCGGTAATAGCCAGACGCTGAATGATGCCGTGATAAACTGTAAATAAGCATCTGAGATACTGCTGACACCTTGCCAGATCCCGACCTCATCCCAGCTGTAATATTTTGCCAGCAGATTTCGCATCATCACATAGGCAACGGGTAAGGTAACGGCCGTTATCAAGGCCATTAAGGTAAACTTACCTAAGTGGCTGGCCAGGACACTATCCCAGCGTGGTCGCAGATAATGCAGGGGAAAATAACCCCGTTTAAACAATACTGCCACTGCAGGGATCACTACCAGTGCCGGAACCAGTGCCAGCCCGAATAATGCCCCTGAATACCCGCCCAACCGATAGCACAGATAGTAAGCCACGACCCCAATCACGCTACCCGCAATTAACGCCAGCGCATTCCCGGCGGCATCACGAAAACCTTTAAGGATAGCCAGTGAGAGATTTGCCCAGGCTATCCCCATCTGAACCAGCCCAACTAAGCGCACCAATCCCTGGTAATCGGCGCTATCAAATAACGCTTCACTGATCGGCCGGGCTGCCAACACAAAAATAATCGCCAGTAACGATGAGAAACCCAGCACCATCGCTGAGGAGGTTCCGACAACACGTTCAAGCTGCTGCGGCTCGTCATGATGCTGAGCAATATATTTGGTGACACCGTTAAAAATACCGGCACCAGCCAGTACCCCCAGTACCGTCACCAGTTGGCGAAAATTTCCTGCCAGTCCGACACCAGAAGGTCCGAATGACACCGCCAGCATCTTAATAATAACCAGTCCGGCACCAATCTTTACCAGTGTCGAGGCTGCGGTCCATACCGATGCTTTAGCCAGAGACATATCAGGAGAAGTAACTGAGTAAAGTATTAATAACCGTGCGCTGATCCACCAGCGATAAGTTATAAAACAGCGGTAACCGAAGCAGACGCTCACTCTCTTGAGTGGTGAAACGATCTTCACCGTGGAAAGTGGTAAATTTCTCGCCAGCCGGTGAGCTATGCAACGGAATATAATGGAAAACAGCCATAATTTCGGCTTCACGCAGGTAAGCAATCAACGCACTACGATCGTCAATATCGCGTAGTTTGAGATAAAACATATGCGCGTTTTGCACACAGCCTTCAGGAATGACCGGGAGTTCGATACGCCCCGTTTTAGCCAGTGGCGCCAGGGCCTGATAGTAGTTATTCCACAGCGCCAGACGTTGCTCATTAATCGTCGTTGCTGCTTCCAGTTGTGCCCAAAGGAAAGCCGCCTGCAAGTCGGCCATCAGATAGCTTGAACCAATATCACGCCAGGTGTATTTATCCACCAGGCCGCGGAAAAATTGACTGCGATTAGTGCCCTTCTCGCGAATAACCTCCGCTCTTTCCACCAGTGCAGGGTCATTAATCAGCGTCGCGCCGCCTTCACCGCCCGCCGTATAATTCTTGGTTTCATGAAAGCTAAAGCAGCCGATATGACCGATGGTGCCGAGAGCCTGACCTTTATAGGTGGACATCACTCCCTGAGCTGCATCCTCGACAACAAACAGATTATGCTGCTTGGCTATCGCCATGATAGTGTCCATTTCGCAGGCAACACCGGCATAATGCACAGGAACAATGGCGCGGGTCTTATCGGTAATCGCCGCAGCAATTTTAGTTTCATCAATATTCATGGTGTCCGGGCGAATATCGACAAAAACAATATGTGCTCCACGTAATACAAAAGCATTGGCAGTGGAAACAAAGGTATAGCTTGGCATGATAACTTCATCGCCGGGCTGGATATCCAGCAAAATAGCGGCCATTTCCAGCGAAGCGGTACAAGACGGGGTCAGCAGTACTTTTTTGCTATGAAACCGCTGCTCCATCCATTGCTGACAGCGACGCGTAAATCCGCCATCACCGCAGAGCTTGCCGCTGTTCATTGCCGACTGCATATATTCGCTTTCAGTACCAACCACCGGAGGAGCATTAAATGGGATCATGTTTTCACCTGTATAGCCAAAAAGCGGTACTGTCTATGATGGCACCACGTTGAATGTAGAGTCGCAAAGCCGCCCGATTACTCACCTGAGTGGCGATACGTAACGTATTCAAACCACGCTGCTGGCACCAGTTCTGAGCCGCTGTCATCAGCGCACTACCCATACCCCGCCCTGCGAGTAAGCCGACTCGCGCTTCTTGTGCATTAAGCTGTCTGAGTGTCACAAAACCACGGATAACACCGTTTTCTGTGAGTAATAAACATTGGTTATCAAACGTGCCATGTACCGCATTTTCAACCCACTGAGCGTAAAAGCGGCCACTGTCATGGGGTTGATACCAAGGGGCACGAAACCTGCTCTGCTGAAAAACCTGAGCGGCTTGTTCTCGCAGAATGTTTATATGTTCAACCTGTGCAACCTCAAAATCAGCCGCCGTCTGGAATGGTTCCACGGCCAGACAGAGATCGACTTCCCCTTCGACAAACTGGAAACCTAAGGCCTGTAAGCTATCCAGTAGATCTGTGCGATGTGCAGGGATTTTCGCCTGCACTCGTGACCAGCTATCCAGCCGACTTGGCGTCAACGGCTCAGCATCCTCACTGATACGTACCAGGCTGCTGTTCACACCAAAAAACTGGTTTTCCCAGTTGAGTGGCTCAAGTGTGGCGAAAATGGCCGGCATTAACGCCACACCCCTTTGGTATCAACAATCCAGGACTGTGTTACCTGCTCACTCTTGATGGCTTTAAATTCGTTATGGTCAACCAGCAGCACTAAGACATCCGCCTGCTGTAATGCCTGTTCGACCGAGACCAGTTCACTATGAGCCGTTAGCTTTTTAGGAAGCGTATGAATATTAGGTTCAACGATCAGCGTCTTGCCGCTATGCCAGTCGGCCAGAGTGGCCGCAATATTCATTGCCGGGCTTTCACGTAAATCATCGATATTCGGCTTAAATGACAGGCCAAAGCAGGCCAGAGTGATTTCACTGGCACGACGGTCGGTCTCAGACAGGCAGTCGGCTATGGCTGATTTTACCTGCTCGATAACCCACTGCGGTTTGCTGTCATTCACTTCACGGGCGGTACGGATCAGGCGCGCATGTTCCGGACTTTGTGCCACGATAAACCAAGGATCTACGGCGATACAGTGGCCACCTACGCCTGGGCCCGGCTGTAAAATATTCACTCTAGGGTGGCGATTGGCGAGACTGATCAGTTCCCAGACATTGATGCCATTGTTAGCACAGATAAGCGAAAGCTCATTGGCAAAGGCGATATTCACATCACGAAAGCTATTTTCGGTCAGCTTACACATTTCTGCAGTACGTGAGTGGGTTACAACACACTCACCTTCGAGGAAAATATTGTATAGCTCACAGGCTCTGGCAGAGCAGGCGGCCGTCATACCGCCAATAACGCGATCGTTTTTAATCAGCTCAACCATCACCTGACCAGGAAGAACACGTTCCGGGCAGTAGGCAATATTGATATCAGCCTGTTCCCCAGCTTGCTGCGGGAAACTAAGATCAGGACGTAATGCCGCCAGCCACTCAGCCATCTGTTCTGTGGTGCCCACGGGTGATGTCGACTCCAGAACCACCAGAGCGCCTTTTTTTAATACTGGCGCAATCGACTCGGCAGCGGCTTTGACATACACCAAGTCTGGCTCATGGGAGCCTTTAAACGGTGTGGGAACGGCAATCAGATAGGCATCAGCAGTGACTGGAGAGGTGACAGCGCGTAAAAAACCGTTTTCAACGGCTGTTTTTACGACGGTATCTAAATCAGGTTCAACAATGTGGATCTCACCACGGTTAATGGTATCTACGGCATGCTGATTGACATCAACTCCGATAACCTGACACTGACGAGAAGCAAAGGCTGCCGCGGTCGGTAAACCGATATAGCCCAAGCCAACAACGGATATAGTTGTAAAACTCATGATGCTACCTGACTTTGTTTCAATGCATTCAAAATTCGGTGACAAGCCTGGCCGTCACCATAAGGATTGTACGCCCGACTCATCGTTTGATAACTCTGGTCATCGCGCAGCAGTTCATTCACTGCTTCAATAATGCTTTCTTCGCTGGTACCCACTAAACGTACAGTTCCAGCCTCAACGGCTTCTGGCCGTTCGGTAGTCTCGCGCATCACCAGCACGGGTTTACCTAAGGAGGGAGCTTCTTCCTGAACACCGCCTGAATCAGTCAGGATCAGCCAGGCTTTATCCATCAGATAGACAAAGGGCAGATACTCTTGCGGCTCAATCAGAATCACGTTATCAACATGGCCCAGAATACGCCCGACGGGTTCTCTGACATTAGGGTTCAGGTGGACTGGATAGACGATTTGCACGTCGGGGTTTTGTGAAGCAATGGTCGCCAGAGCATGACAAATATGCTCAAAGCCACTGCCAAAACTTTCGCGACGGTGCCCGGTAACCAGAATCATTTTTTTGCTGCTATCAAGAAAACCGAGCTGTTGTTCAATACTCTGGCGCATAGGGCCGGTAGACAACATACGGTCACGTACCGTCATCAACGCGTCGATAACCGTATTTCCAGTAACATAAATCTGTTTATCGGCTACATTTTCGCGTAACAAATTTTGCCGAGAATTTTCTGTCGGCGCAAAATGCCAAGTCGCGAGATGTCCTGCAAGAATGCGATTAGCCTCTTCAGGCCAGGGGGAGTAAAGATCTCCCGTTCGTAGCCCAGCCTCAACATGTCCGACATCAATACGCTGATAAAATGCGGCAAGACTGGCAGCAAAAGTCGTCGTGGTATCACCGTGCACCAGCACGATATCGGGCTTAAATGACTCAAGAATAGGTTTCAGACCTTCAAGGATCCGACAGGTAATTTCGGTGAGTCCTTGTCCCGGTTTCATGATATCCAAATCATAATCCGGTTTAATGGAGAACAGATTTAACACCTGATCGAGCATCTGCCGATGCTGTGCCGTTACACAGACTCTCGCGTCAAAAAACGCATCACGCGCCAATGCATCCACCAAAGGTGCCATTTTTATGGCCTCAGGTCGTGTACCGAAAACAGTTAACACTTTCACAGCGATTCTCTTCTGTTAAAAAGGTGGGAGCAATCCGTCATTTCCCACCTGGGAAGGCATATATACCCTTTATACTTCGAGTCACTGAGATGTTGCTTGAGCTCAGACTGCCGAATCACATAGTTTGTCTATGCTTATCGGCTTTCTTTACGTACCGCTACCAGCAACTCTCATTATTTGGGGTCTATAGTGTTTTTTTACGGCGGGCTAATGCTACGCCGGCGCCAATAAGTGCCCCTACTGCCCCCCACATAATCATCAAGAATGCACGACGAGGACTATCACGCTTAACCGGCTCTTCTGGTGTACGTAAATAGCGGTAGGTTTGAAAATGGTTATCGATAACAGGACCAATACTTAATGTGCTTAACAGCGCTATGTTTTGGTCATAATCGAGGCTGGAAGCTGGCCCCATTGCCTGGAGGCTTTCCAGACGGGCCTGTAACATCGGACGTCCTAGCATGAACATTTCTGAGTCCGGAATTTCATCAGCCGGAATGCCGGTTATGCTACGAGTGATATTCTGTTGCTGGGCAATTTTCAAAGCTTCTTCGACGCTTTTCAGTTTTCTGCCATAGATAGCTTTAGCAACGGCTTCCTCGCGCTTCACCTGGGCATTCAGCTGTGTGGTTTTTGCCGCCCAGCGCCCTGAAAGTTCTCCGTTAAGATGCCCTGCAGCACGCTGGCTTGCAAAAGCAACATACTGACGTAATAGAGTATTAGCCTCAGGTGCGGTTTCCGCCACTAATCTAACGCTATCATTGATACTCTTAAGAGGATCGCCCGGCGTAAACTGGATATCATTAATCAGCTCATCCAGCATTGCCGCGTCAGGACGGCTATCGCCCACCTGACGTTGCTTGTAATAATCCGTCTGTAACCAGAATTCACGTCGAGTATCATAGGCCGCAAGCTGTCGGGCGAACTCTTTATAAGCACCCTCCAGCACTGATGGCTGATCGACAGGAATTAAGCTCGGCTGCAAATCCTGATTACGCAGAAACTGCTGTTGAGTATAGTAAGGCCCTAGCATCGTTACCGTTGGATTATCGGTAATGGCAGTTGCACTCCACTCTTGCCGGGCCAAAAAAGTATACAGCAGCGCCACTAATGAAAAAGTAACAGCGATACCTGCTATCCAGAGTTTTCCTTGCCACAGTGAACGAAACAGACCTCGAATATCCAGTTCGTTGTCTATTATCGCTTGCCTGCCTGGTCTGTGCTCTTGCATTACGTCCCCTGTTGTCAGGTTAAACTTTTACGCCATTAGGTCCATTCTTACGGATACGACGTTTATGTCTTCTAATAAACCGTGCCACTTTCCAGGCATGTTTAATACAGTAGTCGTACAGTACAAATGCTAGCAAGAATAATGCCAACATTACCCATTCAGGAACGAATTTCATATGTTCGCCGATCACACCAACCGCAGCCAATAATATCGCCGCGAGAGTAATCAACACGAAAGCCTGACGTGAAGTAAAGCCAGAGCGCATAATTAAATGGTGTATATGCTGACGGTCAGGAGAGAAAGGACTCATACCTTTTCTTAAGCGACGATACATAATCGCCACCATGTCCATCAGAGGAATCGCAATAATCCATAGCGCAGTAACAGGACTAATAGCATGCGTATCACCTTGAGTGGCTTCCAGCAAAATCCAGATAACGGTAAAGCCGATCAGGGTGCTTCCTGCATCCCCCATAAAGACTTTAAAGCGTCGTCCCAGAATACCCAGGTTTAATAGAATATAAGGCAGAATTGCTGCAATCATCGCAAAGCATAACATTGCCAGACTATGTTGCCCGGCCATTAATAAGATAATTCCCATTGCAGCAAAAGATACTGAAGATAATCCCCCCAGCAAGCCGTCAATACCATCCACCATATTAAAGGCGTTGATTGCTGCCCATACTGCAAATAACGTCAGAAAATAACCAAACGGCCCCAGAGCCATATCGAAGTTGCCAAAAATATAACCGAGGCTCGCGAGATGTAAATCTGCAAAGACCATCATAATAATGCCGACAATAGCCTGGATAGATGCGCGAATTTTTACACTAATATCAAAGCGATCGTCGAGAGCACCGATAAATACTAATACTCCGGCACACAGAATATAAAGGGAGGAATGCGGGATATAATACTGTGCAATGAGCAGTGCAAAGCATATCCCTGCGTAAACAGAAATACCCCCGACTAATGGAATCAGTCCTTGATGCCGTTTACGGAAATTAGGTTTATCAACCAAACCGATTCTTTTAGCCACTCTTCTTGCGAAGAATATAAATACGCTAGTGAATAAAAAAATCAGGGTTAAATCAGTTGCAGCATTAATTAGATTCACAATGCAGACTCTCTGAAAAATATGTTGTTATGGGTTTAACACAGCCGAAAGATATTCTGCTCTAAAAGAGTATAGACCGACTCTCGTTGAGCAACGCATTTGATTACTTTCAATCAAACTCTACACTTTTTTGTAAAGCAACTTCATCCACTGAACAAAGCGGTCTGCTTATCGTATCGGGGAAGTAAGAAAAACGCCACGACTAAGCGTGGCGTTTTTTGCATATTTATACATAACCTAAATTATTTTGTTACAGAAGAGTAGAAATACACCAATCCTGGGAACTCGTTACAGCTGATAACCAGGATTAGTGAAAAACACACACATTCCGCTGCTTAAAATATGACAGGGGTATTACGAACGCTTCATCATATCGAAGAAATCGTCGTTGGTTTTCGTCATTGCTAGCTTGTTGATCAGGAACTCCATCGCATCAATCTCACCCATTGGATGAATAATTCTGCGGAGGATCCACATTTTCTGTAGCTCTTCTTGTGAAGTCAGCAACTCTTCTTTACGGGTACCGGAGCGGTTGTAGTCAATCGCCGGGAAGACACGCTTTTCAGCAATCTTGCGTGAGAGATGCAGTTCCATGTTGCCAGTACCTTTAAACTCTTCATAGATAACTTCATCCATTTTAGAGCCGGTATCAACAAGCGCCGTTGCGATGATAGTCAGGCTACCACCCTCTTCAACATTACGTGCAGCACCAAAGAAACGCTTAGGACGATGCAGGGCGTTGGCATCCACACCACCGGTCAGCACTTTGCCAGAAGCAGGTACGACGGTGTTATAAGCACGTGCCAGACGGGTAATAGAATCCAGTAAGATGATAACGTCTTTTTTATGCTCAACCAGGCGCTTCGCTTTCTCGATAACCATTTCAGCAACCTGAACGTGGCGAGAGGCTGGCTCATCGAAGGTAGAAGCGATAACTTCGCCTTTTACCAGACGTTGCATTTCGGTCACTTCTTCCGGACGCTCATCGATAAGCAGAACCATCAGCACACAGTCAGGGTGGTTGTAGGCGATGCTCTGAGCAATATTTTGCAGCAGCATGGTTTTACCGGCTTTCGGCGGTGCAACAATCAGACCACGCTGACCACGACCAATCGGTGACGCCAGGTCCAGAACACGAGCCGTTAAATCTTCTGTTGAACCGTTACCACGCTCCATACGCAAACGAGAGTTTGCATGCAGCGGCGTTAGGTTTTCGAACAGGATTTTATTACGGGCGTTTTCCGGTTTATCGTAGTTAACTTCGTTAACCTTCAGCAGCGCGAAATAACGCTCACCTTCTTTTGGCGGACGAATCTTACCAGAAATGGTGTCTCCGGTGCGGAGGTTGAAACGACGGATTTGACTGGGAGAAACGTAGATATCATCGGGGCCGGCGAGGTAGGAACTGTCTCCAGAACGGAGGAATCCAAATCCATCCTGTAGTATTTCCAGTACGCCATCACCAAAGATGTCTTCACCACTCTTAGCATGTTGCTTCAGGATGGCAAAAATAATGTCCTGCTTACGCATACGGGCCAGGTTTTCCAGCCCCATATTTTCGCCGAGAGTAATCAGCTCAGAAACCGGCGTATTCTTTAATTCGGTAAGATTCATAATGGTGGGTTCTTAAACTCGGGGGAAATCTCAAACTTAGTTTCGTGTAAGGAATGGCAGAATTGTCCATGCCTGTTATGTGGTCACCACGCATGTCTGATCTCCGCCTGGTCGTAGGAAAAACGCAGAACTGAAACGACGGAATGAGTGATAAACCCGGAATCGGTTATGCATCCTTTATTATTTGCTGACAAAGAAAATATATTAAACAGCATATAGATAGGAGGCATTGGGTATTGCTAAAGATTTAAACTACAAGACAAGTTCAAAACGCAGTAAAGATAACTTAGCATGACTAAAGCCGGGCGTCCAGCGGCTGACAAAAAAAGTCAACCCTGTACGCGCCGGAAGAGAATTTCATTACGCGAGGTTAGCGTCCAAAAACTCTTTTAACTGCCCTTTAGAGAGCGCACCGACTTTAGTCGCAGCCACTTCGCCATTTTTAAATAACAGCAACGTAGGGATACCACGAATACCGTATTTAGGCGCAGTACCTGGATTCTGGTCGATGTTCAGCTTAGCGACGGTCAACTGCCCCTGGTACTCACTCGCTATTTCATCAAGGATTGGGGCAATCATTTTACAAGGACCACACCACTCAGCCCAGAAGTCAACCAGGGTCACTCCATCAGCTTTTAGTACGTCTGTCTCGAAACTGTCATCTGTCAGGTGAATAATTTTATCGCTCATGTTCTACTCCACAGGATTATGTCTACCTTGTTGGTGTAGTATTAACCAACATAGGGTGACTTTATTTCACCCCGTTTATTTCAACGGATGTGCTTTCGTAAAGCAATAGTAAACTGATATTCTACCACACTATGAGCAAAACACAT
>Ga0302347_1000418_pt1 | contig 68636 bp, 64 predicted proteins | sample PhyWR1_FD_202178 | JGI IMG/M metagenome (GOLD analysis project Ga0302347, IMG submission 202178) | Leaf surface microbial communities from wheat plants in UC Gill Tract Community Farm, Albany, California, United States - DLSL W.R1 (v2)... | ecosystem: Host-associated > Plants > Phyllosphere >... | reverse complement strand
AAGCGAATTGCTTCTGCTTTTTCCTCGGCGTTAACAACCCGATATCCCATGATTTTTCCTTAGGTCGATACTCCTACATCATGGTCCAAAATCATTGAGCCACAACAGCTTGCCTCGCGATCTTTTAAGATCAACAGATCGCGAGGCAAGCTCGCTCCTACAAAGAAAGGGCATAAAAAAACGGTGCTCACGGGGCACCGTTTTTTTATTCACGTCGCAGCGAACACCCTGTTACTGATCACTCAGTAGTAGGCGTTTTCTTTCTGCGAGTGGTCGGTCACGTCACGCACACCCTTAAGCTCGGGCACGCGCTCAAGCAAGGTGCGCTCAATGCCTTCGCGCAGGGTTACGTCTGCCTGGCCGCAGCCCTGGCAGCCGCCACCGAACTTGAGCACGGCAATCCCGTCTTCAACCACTTCGATCAGGCTGACCTGACCACCGTGGCTCGCCAAACCGGGGTTGATCTCGGTTTGCAGGTAGTAGTTGATACGCTCGTTGATCGGGCTATCAGCGTTAACCATTGGCACTTTGGCGTTCGGCGCCTTGATGGTCAGCTGGCCACCCATGCGGTCTGTGGCGTAGTCCACCACCGCATCTTCGAGGAACGCTTCGCTGAACGAATCGATCCAGGCCGTGAAACTCTTCAGGCCAATGGCAGTATCTTCAGGCTTCACTTCATTGGGCTTGCAGTAGGCTATGCAAGTTTCAGCGTACTGGGTGCCCGGCTGGGTGATAAAGACGCGGATGCCGATACCCGGGGTGTTCTGCTTGGACAGCAGATCAGCCAGGTAATCGTGGGCGGCGTCGGTAATCGTTATGGCGCTCATGGAATCTCCTCGCAGACATGGGAGGCAGTTTACGCCAATCGGCGCGCCTGACAAAGTCCTAGTGTTTTTGTCAGGCAATCTGCCCTCTCTTGTTAAATTATTACCGGCCGCATTACAGGTTTTCGTAGCGATTCATGTCCAAAACACCCGCTTCAACCGGATCGGTCTCATTGATGTACTCGCCAATATCATGGAAGTACTGCCAGAACTGCGGGTTGCTGCGGCGAACGCCCCACCGCTCGACGATAGCCTCGAAGCTTTTCTGATCTTTGGATTGCTCCATCGCTTCGACAAACGCCTCAACATCAGTTGCCGGAATGTTGAACATGAAGTTCGGGTAACTGCTGAGCACGCCCGGGAAAATAGTCAGCGTGTCCAGCCCGGGTTGCAGGCGGTAGGCCTCGCCAAGCATAAAGGCCACGTTGCTGTGGGCACGGTTGCGCAACATGCTGTACATCTCGCGGCCACCGTTGTTGCCTTCAATGCGCAGCATGGTCGCTTCTGGCAATTGATTGATGACCGCCAGCCCCGCTGCCGGACGCGCAGTCAGACGGCTGAGTGATTGCTCGGCGAACTGGAACTCCTGTGCAATATCAGGTCGCGAGCAATAAGCGCCGGTGCAGCGGTTAATCGGATCCGGGTTGGCATTCAAGGTGCCGGCGCGGTCAATCAACTTGAGGGCAAAGTCACGCTTGGGATCAGTCGGGTCGAGGATCATGCCGGTTGGCGTGCTGGTGTCGATTTTTTCGTAATCCAGCCACATCTTGATCTTGCCGCTGTTCTGGTACCAGTCACTGAGGATGCTGGCGCGCGAGTCTGCCGGCATCAGGCGCAAAAAGTTGGCCTCAGCACCGTTACGGATCAAGTCAAAGTACAACCGCGTCTGAGCCTGATGCGAAACGTTGCCGAACACATCAAAGTTGACCGCCAACTGATAGTAGGTGCGCTCGAGCAACGGGAAGTCGAACAGCCACATCGTCTGCGGCACTTCACCGATCAAGCCCTTGGTAACGCTGGCGCTGTCAAAGTGCCGGAAGATCGTCAGCAACGCATTGTCATTGCCCGCCCACAGAGTTGCCCAGCTGGGAGGCGGCATGTCAGCGTAAGCATCTTGACGCAGTTTGACGTATTCATTGCGCTTGTCACGGAAGCTGTGCCACAGCGAAAGAACACTGCCGACGTCATCGTTCTGCCCCGGCATCGCCAGCAATGGCGTTGCTTCGCCCCGATAGGCCGCATCGGTGATATAGCGGTCATGGGCAGGCTCCTGGAACAGCGCCCAGAAGTTGTCCCGGATCACGTCCGTGGCAATTTGCCCGCGGCACACTGGCCCGCGAATAAAGGTGCGCACAAAATACTCGGCGTTATCGAGCATGAACTGATAACGCGCCACGGCCGGGATCGCTTCAAAGGTTTCAAACGGGTTGGCGCGGCTGCGCGGACCGTAACCCGGCAGCGAAGTGGCATGCCAGTCGCCGCTATAAAACAGCTGCTTGACCCGCTCAAGCTTTTGCTTGCCCATCGGGTAAGTGATGTGGGTTTTGTGTACGATCACGCCTTGTACCGGCATTAATCGGTAATAGAACGTGGTGCCCGGATCATCATTTGGACGGCGGGTGGCGATCAGGTCAATCGGCTGACCGCTCGGCGTGCGCGAACGCACCCACTGGAAGAAATGCCCCGGTACGCCGTTGTCAAAATACGTATGGGCGAGAAACAAGTGTTCGAACAACCAACGCCCGACCAACGTCTCTGTTGAGCCCGGACGATTGAGCAGCGCTTCCCATTCGGCAATCTGCGCCGCTTCGCCTGCGCTTGGCTTGATAGCGTGCTGGTCAACCGGTGCGCCTTGCTTGAGCCAGGTCTGCACGGTTTGGTATTGCTTGTCGGTGAGGCCAGTCACGGCCAGGGGCATGCCTTCTTTAGGGTGTTTTTGCGCGTAGGCATCGAACTCGCCCGGCGCCGGGCATGAGTTATCTCTGTTGAGCCCCAGGACGATTTCTTCTGGCAACTTGGCATTGGGCGTCAGTGGCGTGTTATGGCCCAGTTCAAGCATCCGTTCCATCAAGGCCGCTTGCGCGCCTTGCGCATCGAGCACCGAGTAAAAGCCTTTGCGGCGCCACTCATCCGGGCCGCTGGCATCGTAGAAAATCCGCGTGGGTGCTACAGGTGTAGTGCGGTCACCTTTATAGACAGGCACTTTACTGGCGCCACGGGTCGCGCCCTCGGCACTGCCCAGGTTGAGCTGGCAGGCGGCGTCGTTGCACGCATGGCAGGCCACGCATTTTTCGGTAAGGATCGGCTGTATGTCCCGTGTGTAGGATATAGCCGGACTCGCCAGCGGGGCTTGTCCCAGCGCTGTACTACACACCACCAGCGTCACGGCGCCAGTGAGTAGGCGAAAAAACATGTGCCATTGTCCTGATATTGAAATGTCGCGATTCTACCCGTGCTACACGCCTTTCAACATGAGCTGAATTCATGCAAATCTTCCGGCGCTCAAATTAGGCGCAGGTTTGTTATGATTTGCCATCTTTTGCATGGCTCTAACAGGTAGTCCTATGTCTGACCGCAGCGCTCGTATCCAAGCACTTCAGCAAGCCCTCAAAGAGCGCATTCTGATTCTCGATGGCGGCATGGGTACTATGATCCAAAGCTACCGCCTTGAGGAACACGACTATCGTGGCACGCGTTTTGCCGATTGGCCGAGCGATGTCAAAGGCAACAACGACCTTTTGGTCATCACCCGCCCGGATGTCATTGGCTCGATTGAAAAAGCCTACCTGGATGCCGGTGCCGACATTCTCGAAACCAACACCTTCAACGCCACTCAGGTTTCCCAGGCCGACTATGGCATGCAGGCCCTCGCCTACGAGCTAAACGTAGAAGGCGCACGCCTTGCGCGCAAGGTGGCCGACGCCAAGACCCTCGAAACCCCGGACAAACCGCGTTTTGTTGCGGGCGTGCTCGGCCCGACCAGCCGTACCTGCTCGCTGTCGCCAGACGTGAACAACCCCGGCTACCGCAACGTTACCTTCGATGAACTGGTAGAAAACTACACAGAGGCCACCAAGGGCCTGATCGAAGGCGGCGCAGACCTGATTCTGATCGAAACCATTTTCGACACCTTGAACGCCAAGGCGGCGATCTTTGCCGTGCAAGGCGTGTTCGAAGAGCTGGGCTTTGAGCTGCCGATCATGATTTCCGGCACCATCACTGATGCCTCCGGTCGCACGCTGTCGGGCCAGACCACCGAAGCGTTCTGGAACTCCGTGAGCCACGCCAAGCCGATTTCGGTGGGTTTGAACTGCGCACTGGGCGCCAGCGAACTGCGCCCGTACCTCGAAGAGTTGTCGAACAAGGCCGACACCCACGTCTCGGCTCACCCCAACGCGGGTTTGCCAAACGAGTTCGGCGAGTACGATGAACTGCCTGCACAAACCGCCAAGGTGATTGAAGAGTTCGCCCAAAGCGGCTTTTTGAACATTGTCGGCGGCTGCTGCGGTACCACGCCGGGCCACATCCAGGCCATCGCCAATGCCGTGGCCGGTTACGCGCCGCGCCAGATCCCGGACATCCCGAAGGCTTGCCGCCTGTCGGGCCTTGAGCCGTTCACCATTGATCGCAGTTCGTTGTTCGTCAACGTCGGCGAACGTACCAACATCACCGGTTCTGCGCGCTTTGCCCGCCTGATCCGTGAAGACAACTACACCGAAGCCCTCGAAGTGGCCCTGCAACAAGTTGAAGCCGGTGCGCAGATCATCGACATCAACATGGACGAAGGCATGCTGGATTCGAAGAAGGCGATGATTACCTTCCTCAACCTGATTGCCGGCGAGCCGGATATCTCCCGCGTACCGATCATGATCGACTCCTCCAAGTGGGACGTGATTGAAGCGGGCCTCAAGTGCATTCAGGGCAAAGGCATCGTCAACTCGATCAGCATGAAAGAAGGCGTCGAGCAGTTCATCCACCACGCCAAACTGTGCAAGCGCTATGGCGCTGCCGTGGTGGTGATGGCATTTGACGAAGCGGGCCAGGCTGACACCGAAGCACGCAAAAAAGAGATCTGCAAACGCTCCTACGACATTCTGGTCAATGAAGTCGGCTTCCCGCCGCAAGACATCATCTTCGACCCGAACATCTTCGCCGTGGCCACCGGCATTGAAGAGCACAACAACTATGCAGTGGACTTCATCAACGCCTGCGCCTACATCCGCGATGAACTGCCGTATGCCCTGACCTCGGGCGGTGTGTCCAACGTATCGTTCTCGTTCCGTGGCAACAACCCGGTGCGTGAGGCGATCCACTCGGTGTTCCTGCTGTACGCCATTCGCAGCGGCCTGACCATGGGTATCGTTAACGCCGGGCAACTGGAAATCTACGACCAGATCCCGGTTGAACTGCGCGATGCCGTCGAAGATGTGGTGCTCAACCGCACCCCGGACGCCACGGACAACCTGTTGGCGATTGCCGACAAGTACAAGGGCGATGGCAGCGTCAAAGAGGCCGAGACCGAAGAATGGCGCAGCTGGGACGTCAACAAGCGTCTGGAGCACGCACTGGTCAAGGGCATCACCACCCATATCGTCGAAGACACCGAAGAGTCGCGCCTGTCCTTCAGCCGCCCGATTGAGGTGATTGAAGGCCCGCTGATGTCGGGCATGAATATCGTCGGCGACCTGTTTGGCGCGGGCAAAATGTTCCTGCCGCAGGTGGTGAAGTCCGCCCGCGTGATGAAACAGGCGGTGGCCCACCTGATCCCGTTTATCGAACTGGAAAAAGGCGACAAGCCAGAAGCCAAAGGCAAGATCCTCATGGCCACGGTGAAAGGCGATGTGCATGACATCGGCAAGAACATCGTAGGTGTGGTGCTGGGTTGTAACGGCTACGACATCGTTGACCTGGGCGTTATGGTGCCTGCGGAAAAAATCCTGCAAGTAGCCAAAGAACAGAAATGCGACATCATCGGCTTGTCCGGTCTGATTACTCCGTCACTGGATGAAATGGTGCACGTCGCCCGTGAAATGCAGCGCCAGGACTTCCATCTGCCGCTAATGATCGGCGGCGCCACAACTTCCAAGGCGCACACTGCGGTCAAGATCGAACCCAAGTATCAAAATGATGCTGTGGTTTACGTCACCGACGCCTCGCGGGCCGTGGGCGTGGCTACCCAGCTGCTGTCCAAGGAACTCAAGGCCGGTTTTGTCGAGAAAACCCGCGAAGAGTACGTTGAGGTGCGCGAGCGCACGGCAAACCGCAGCGCCCGCACCGAACGCTTGAGCTATGCCGCATCGATTGCCAAGAAGCCGCAGTTCGACTGGGCCACCTACCAGCCCGTCAAACCGACGTTCACGGGCGCCAAGGTGCTGGACAATATCGACCTCAAGGTGCTGGCTGAGTACATCGACTGGACGCCGTTCTTTATCTCTTGGGACCTGGCCGGCAAGTTCCCGCGCATCCTCGACGACGAAGTGGTCGGCGAAGCGGCAAGAGCGTTGTACGCCGACGCGCAAGAGATGCTGAAAAAACTGATTGATGAAAAGCTGATCAGTGCGCGGGCGGTCTTTGGTTTCTGGCCTGCCAACCAGGTTAACGATGACGATCTGGAGCTCTACGGTGACGACGGCAAACCTTTGGCCAAGCTGCATCACCTGCGCCAACAAATCATCAAGACCGATGGCAAACCAAACTTCTCGCTGGCCGACTTTGTTGCGCCAAAAGACAGCGGCGTGACCGACTACGTGGGCGGCTTTATCACCACCGCGGGGATCGGCGCCGAAGAAGTGGCCAAGGCCTACCAGGATGCAGGCGACGACTACAACTCGATCATGGTCAAGGCCCTGGCCGACCGTTTGGCCGAGGCTTGCGCCGAGTGGCTGCACCAACAAGTGCGGACAAACTACTGGGGCTATGCCAAGGATGAGCACCTGGACAACGAGGCGTTGATCAAAGAGCAGTACAGCGGCATCCGCCCTGCTCCCGGCTACCCGGCGTGCCCGGACCACACTGAAAAAGCGACGTTGTTTGCCTTGCTGGACCCAGAAGCACAAGAAATGCGTGCAGGCCAGAGCGGCGTGTTCCTGACCGAGCACTACGCAATGTTCCCGGCAGCTGCGGTGAGCGGCTGGTACTTCGCGCACCCGCAAGCGCAGTACTTTGCTGTAGGTAAAGTCGATAAAGACCAGATCGACAGCTACACCGCGCGTAAAGGTCAGGACCTGAACGTGACCGAACGCTGGCTGGCGCCTAACCTTGGCTACGACAACTAAGTAAAAACCCTGTAGGAGCGCAATGCAGTTCACTTAAGAGCAATGCTACCCAAGGGTGGGAGCGGGCTTGCTCGCGATGCTTTTCAGAGCGCCTCATTTATTCGGCAAAAACGCGTCATCGTTAACGACCATCGCGAGCAAGCCCGCTCCCACAGAGGCCGAAATCGCTTAAGTGAACAGCATTGCTGTAGGAGCGAGCTTGTCTCGCGATCTTTTGATTGTTTAAAAGATCGCGAGGCAAGCTCGCGCCTACAAAGGGATTTACCGTTTAACTGGCGTGCGCATGGTGACGAATTCTTCAGCCGCCGTCGGGTGGACGCCGATGGTTTCGTCAAAATGCTGTTTGGTTGCACCGGCTTTCAAGGCAATCGCCAGTCCCTGCACGATCTCCCCCGCCTCTGGCCCTACCATGTGGCAGCCCAGCACTTTATCGGTGTCGGCATCGACCACCAGCTTCATCAACGTACGCTCCTGACACTCGGTCAGGGTCAGTTTCATTGGGCGGAAGCTGCTCTCGAAGATCTGCACCTTGTGCCCGTCTTCGATGGCCTGTTCTTCGCTCAGCCCTACCGTACCGATGTTCGGCAAACTGAACACCGCAGTCGGGATCATGCGGTAATCCACGGGGCGATATTGCTCAGGCTTGAACAGACGCCGCGCAACCGCCATGCCTTCGGCCAAAGCCACTGGCGTGAGTTGCACACGGCCAATCACGTCACCAATCGCCAGAATCGACGGTTCGGTGCTCTGGTACAGGTCATCGACTTGCACAAAGCCGCGCTTGTCGAGTTTGACCCCGGTATTTTCCAGCCCGAGGTTGTCGAGCATCGGACGGCGCCCCGTCGCGTAGAACACGCAATCGGCTTCTAGCTCACGGCCGTCTTTAAGGGTGGCCTTGAGGCTGCCATCTGCCTGCTTGTCGATGCGTGCAATGTCTGCGTTGAACTGCACGTCCATGCCGCGCTTGGTCAGCTCTTCATGCAGGTGTTTGCGCACTGCGCCGTCAAAGCCACGCAGGAACATGTCACCGCGGTACAACAACGACGTCTGGGCGCCCAGGCCGTGGAAGATCCCGGCGAACTCCACGGCGATGTAGCCGCCACCCACCACCAGCACGCGCTTGGGCAGTTCTTTGAGGAAGAACGCTTCGTTGGAGCTGATTGCCAGCTCATGCCCCGGAATCTCCGGGATCTGCGGCCAGCCGCCCGTTGCGATCAGGATATGTTTGGCCGTATGACGCTGGCCATTGACTTCAACCTCATTCGGTCCGGTCAGTTTTGCGTGACCTTCCATCAGGGTGACGCCACTGTTGACCAGCAGGTTGCGGTAAATACCGTTGAGGCGGTGGATTTCGCGATCTTTGTTGGCGATCAGGGTCGCCCAGTCAAAATTCGCTTCACCCAGGCTCCAGCCAAAGCCGGACGCTTGCTCGAAGTCTTCGGCGAAGTGCGCACCGTAGACCAGCAGCTTTTTCGGCACGCAGCCCACGTTCACGCAGGTACCGCCCAGATAACGGCTTTCTGCTACCGCCACTTTGACCCCAAAACCCGCAGCAAAGCGTGCAGCACGCACACCACCGGAACCCGCACCAATTACAAACAAATCAAATTCGTAGGCCATTTCTCTCTCCTAGGCAGGCCATCAGCATAATCGCTCCAGCGCGATTGACCAGCGCCGACGGTTAACGCGAGGCAAATAAACGACAAAGCCACCCGAAGGTGGCTTTGTCTTGCAACGTTCTACACGCAGGCTCTGTTAGTAAGCCTTGCCGGTTTTGTAGAAGTTTTCGAAGCAGAAGTTGGTTGCTTCGATGTAGCCTTCAGCACCACCGCAGTCGAAACGCTTGCCTTTGAATTTGTAGGCAATCACGCAACCGTTTTGCGCCTGTTTCATCAGGGCGTCGGTGATCTGGATCTCGCCACCTTTACCCGGCTCGGTCTGCTTGATCAGGTCGAAGATGTCCGGAGTCAGGATGTAGCGGCCGATGATGGCCAGGTTCGATGGCGCGTCTTCCGGTGCTGGTTTTTCAACCATGTTGCGCACGCGGTACAGGTCATCACCAATCAGGTCGCCAGCGATGACGCCGTACTTGTTGGTTTCTTGCGGGTCAACTTCCTGGATCGCGATGATGGTGCAACGGTACTGGTTGTACAGTTTGACCATCTGCGTCAGTACGCCGTCGCCTTCCAGGTTTACGCACAGGTCATCTGCCAGTACCACGGCAAACGGCTCGTCGCCGATCAGCGGGCGGCCAGTCAAAATGGCGTGGCCCAGGCCTTTCATTTCGGTTTGACGGGTGTACGAGAACGAACACTGATCCAGCAGGCGACGGATGCCTACCAGGTATTTTTCTTTGTCAGTGCCCTTGATCTGGTTTTCCAGCTCATAGCTGATGTCGAAGTGGTCTTCCAGTGCGCGTTTGCCACGTCCTGTGACGATAGAAATTTCATTCAAGCCAGCGTCCAGTGCTTCTTCAACCCCGTACTGGATCAGTGGCTTGTTCACCACCGGCAGCATTTCTTTTGGCATGGCCTTGGTCGCTGGCAAAAAGCGAGTGCCGTAACCGGCTGCTGGGAACAAGCATTTCTTGATCATATGAGTCCTTAAAAGGGCTGTACGTTCGAATTTTGGCGCAGTCTAATCAGGCGGCATCGACGTTACAATGCCCCGAATAGCAAACTGATGCCAACCTAGATGAATTTTTAGCCAACAAGTTCATTAATTACTTATTTTTCAACTACTCATCGACTGGGTGAAGCGGTTAACACGCCTGCAGCTGCTCCAGGCAGATTGCGGCCAAACGCCATATCACGAGGCCAACGCCCTCGATTGACGGTATTATTGCCGCTGTTTTCGATTCTTAAAGGTCCCAGCTTCGATGTCAGCCACAAAAAGCGTCAACGGTTACCTGATAAAAAATGTCAGTTCAAAAGAATGGTGGATGGTCGCTCCATCAGGCGAACACGTCGCGGGACCATTCTCCTCGGAAAAAGCCGCAATCGAGGTTGCCGAAGTCTTTGAAGACCTTGCTGGGCCAGCACCTCGCGGGCGCAGCAAGGATTGAGCATAGACGCTTCTGCCGCCAACGTTTCACACGTGGGCGGCAGCCTTGTTTACTGGGTACCGACGCCTATCAGCACGCCATTAAGGGTCTGCCCGTAAGCATTCACACCATCATTGGCGTGGTACTTGAGTCGGGTTTTCTCGACCGAGCCTTCTACCAGACGCGGATCCTGCGGCCGCTCATGGGTATTGATGTAGGCGGCCACATCCCACGCTTGTTCATCGCTCAAACTGTTGGCCTTGCCCAGCGGCATGTTGTGTTTGATGAATGAGGCCGCGGTGTTGATCCGGTGCATGCCGGCCCCCCAGTTGTAAGACTCCTTGCCCCACAGCGGCGGCATCACGTAATCAGCGCCAACCTTTTGCCCCTGGCCATTATCGCCATGACAAATCGCACACTGGTCCTTATAGACCGCAGCGCCTCGTGCCAGGTCGTAGCCCCCGGTGGGCTGCGCAACATCCGGGTAACCACGCCCCGGCAATTCGACACCCACCGGCGCTTTGGTCGATAACCAATAGGCATACACCGACAATGCGGTGATCTCACGACTGTCGGCCGCAGGGGGTGTTCCGCCATTCATGCTGAACTGAAAACAGCCCTGCAAACGCTCTGCAAAGGTGTTGACCTTGTCGTTCTTCTTTCGATAGGCCGGGTACATCGGGTAAGCGCCCCATAGTGGCGCCGAATTAGCCATGCGCCCCTGATCCAGGTGGCAGTTGGTACAGTTCAGGCCATTGCCCACGAACTGTGGGGCTTGGCGCTTGGTATCGACAAACAGCGCATAACCGTCTTTAACCATTTTTCCGTAAGCGTTATCCGGCAGTTCGCTTTCCAGCGGCGGCTGGAAATACTCCGGGCCGTGGCCACTCACCGGTGGGATTTTGATCTGGCTTTGATCGTCCATGGCGATCGTGGCGGCCAGGGCGACAGGGCTCAATAGCATTGACAGCGCGCAAGCAGGCATCATGCTTTTCATGGCGCGACCTCCTTGTGGCCCACGGTTGAGAAATACTCGGCCACGGCTTTGACTTCGTCTTCGCTCATGGCCTTGGCGATATGGCCCATCAAGTCGTTGGGGTCATTCTTGCGCGAGCCATCGCGCCAGGCATTCAACTGCGCCACCAGATACAGCGCAGGCTGATTGGCCAGTGGCGGGAAAGCACTGCCCACCCCTGCCCCGCCCGGCCCATGACAACTCACGCACTCCGGGATTTGCCGATCCCAGGCGCCACGCAATGCCAGCGTTTCCCCCACGCCTTCAGGCATGCTGCTGCGGTTGATCGGCGGGACCGGCGGCGCCGGCATCGCAGTAATAGCCTGGGTGACCAAGGCAATTTCGTCGTCAGTCAAGGCCTTGGCCAGCGGCTGCATCACGGGACTGACACGTTTGCCACTTTGGAAGTCGTGAAGCTGTTTGCTCAGGTAGTCAGCAGATATACCGGCTAATCGCGGAAAACCTGCAGGTGCCAGCCCCATGCCATCAGCCCCGTGGCAAGCCACACACGCCAGGGCACCGGGCTGTGCCCCGCCCTGCAGGTAAATGTTGGCAGAGGTTTGCGCCTGTACGCTATTGAGCGTGAGCAGCACTACGCCGCCCAACAGCGCTCGGTTAAGTGGAATCATGACCCACCCCATTATTGTTATAAGTTTAGGCCTAAAAAATATAAGCCTTATGGAGCGTAGGGGAATTCCGACAGAGTCACAACCAATGAGCAAAGGAACCCGGCAAACAGGCATAAAAAAACCTGACACGGCCTTGAGCCGCTGTCAGGTTTTATGGAGAACGCGGGCTGATCAGGTGCCTGCGTTATTCTCCAGAAATACAATGTGTAGCTGACTGACGAATGTCCCCCGGGCGAACCGGCACATTGGACATGCTTTCATAGACCTTGATGCTGCTGCCGCCTGAACGCTCTTCGATATCAATGACCGCCGTTGGATTGGAGGTCAGCTTTTGCGGCACGATAATCCTCAGCCCATCTTTGTGCGGCTCGATCTGTGGGTCGTTACGAGTTTTGGACAACTGTTGCACCAGGCATTGAGCATAGGCGTCCGGTTTTTTGCCCGAAATAACATTCAGGGTAGGAATCGTGTGTTCGATATCCGTCACTGAAGCACAGCCACCCAACGCCAGCACCGCCACCAAAACGCCCCACTTCATACAATTCCTCCGTTAAAGACCCTAAGACAGTAAATCTTTAACTTTGCTCCCTGATGTCAGGGAATAAGTTTTCAACAGTGGCCAATTATCTGCCTTTTACGTCAGACTCGCCTGAACCACGGCATAATAAGCGCCTTTAGACCCAAGCTTGGACTAAAGCACGTGCTATCGTGCTGATTTTTTGGCAAAAGCCCCCTTTTTGGAGCCCACATGAAGTTCATTCACCAGCGCGAGCACCTTAACGAAGACGACATTGTCGTTATCGAGTGCTCCCAGCCCTGCAACATCCGCCTGATGAGCGATGCGCACTTTCGCAGCTTCAAGAATGGCGGGCGCCACTCTTATCACGGCGGCGCATTCAAAGACTTCCCGGCTCGCATCACTGCGCCAAGCACCGGTTTCTGGAACATTACCATCGATACGGTAACCACCCGTGCCATCAGCGTGACCCGCAAGCCCTCGTTCAAGCCTACGATCAAGATCGTACGTCGCTCGACCTCCAAGCTGCGCTAAGCCTGACACCTCTTTAATAGACAGGAAATATTGTGGACACCGTTAAATACGTCATCAAGTACAAGCTCAGCGACGAACGCCGCTTTGACTTTGCCCAGCTCAAAACCGGCAGCGAAGAAGAAGCACGTGAAGCACTGAAAAAGCTCCACGGTGATACCGAGGTATTTACCGACATCAAGGTCAGCAAGGCGCTCTAAGCCCGATGACGCTCGACCTGTTTGGCGAAGAAGACCTGCAGCAGCCTGCCCGGATCGAACGCATCGGTGCGCAGGCGTTTGTGCTTCGCGGCTTCGCCCTGCCGTGGGTCGAGGCACTGTTAAGCGCTCTTGAGGCCGTGTTGCAGCAATCGCCCTTCAGGCACATGCAAACCCCCGGCGGTTTTACCATGTCGGCCCGTTTAAGCAGTTGCGGTGATTTGGGCTGGACCTCGGACGGCCACGGCTACCGCTACAGCCCTGTTGATCCGGTCAGCGCGACGCCCTGGCCGCACATGCCAGAGGCCTTTTTCGACATCGCTGCTGGCGCCGCGAGCGCGGCTGGTTTTGCAGGTTTTGTACCTGATGCAGGGCTGATTAATACCTACAGTCCCGGCGCAAAAATGTCCCTGCATCAGGACAAGAACGAACGTTGTTACGATGCCCCCATCGTTTCGATTTCTCTGGGCCTGCCTGCGGTCTTCCAATTTGGCGGCTTTCAGCGCAGTGACCCGGCGCAGAGGATCTCTCTGTTTCATGGCGATGTGGTGGTGTGGGGCGGCGTCGATCGCTTGCGTTTCCATGGCGTACTGCCGATAAAACCGGGCAACCATCCTGAGTTGGGCGAGCAGCGCATCAATATCACCCTGCGCAAGGCAGGCTGAGGCATAGCACAGGGCTATATATTTTTTTATATACCGTCTATCTTCCTCTAGCCCGACCAAAACCAACCCAACAATTCGGGCAGCTCACGCTTCTAAAGGAATGGAGTTACGCCATGAATCTTCGCGCTCGACACTTTGCCCCCTCCGCGCTTGCGGCACTGATTGGATGTTTTGCGTTTACTTCAGCGCAGGCCGATGACGTTCAGGTAGCCGTCGCGGCCAACTTCACCGCGCCGATTCAGGCCATCGCCAAAGACTTTGAAAAAGACACCGGGCACAAAGTGATCGCTGCGTATGGCGCCACAGGTCAGTTCTACACCCAGATCAAAAATGGCGCCCCGTTTGAAGTCTTCCTGGCAGCCGACGACAGCACGCCAGAAAAACTCGAAAAAGAAGGCGATATTGTCCCGGGCTCACGTTTCACTTACGCCATCGGCACGCTGGCAATGTGGTCAGCCAAAGACGGCTACATCAATGGCACTGACGAAGTGCTGAAGCAAAACCAGTTCAAACACCTGTCTATCGCCAACCCTAAAGCGGCCCCTTATGGCCTCGCGGCCACGCAAGTGCTGGCAAAACTGGGGCTGACTGACGCGGTCAAAGGCAAGATTGTTGAAGGCCAGAATATCACCCAGGCCTATCAATTCGTCTCGACGGGCAATGCCGAGTTGGGTTTTGTCGCCCTGTCGCAGATCTATAAAGACGGCAAAGTCAGCGAAGGTTCCGCCTGGCTGGTGCCAGAAGCCTTGCACGACCCGATCAAACAGGACGCGGTGATCCTGAAGAAGGGTGAGAATAATCCCGCTGCCAAAGCCCTGGCTGAATACCTGAAAGGCCCTAAAGCGGCGGCCATTATCAAATCCTACGGTTATCAGCTGTAAATGCCGCTCTCGAGTGCTGACTTTGCGGCCATCTGGCTGACCCTGAAGCTGGCGTCACTGACCACGGTCATTCTGCTGCTGGTCGGCACTCCGATCGCCCTGTGGCTCGCGCATACCCGATCACGGCTGCGCGGCCCGATTGGCGCTATCGTGGCCTTGCCGCTGGTGCTGCCGCCCACCGTCATCGGTTTTTATCTGTTACTGGCGATGGGCCCGCACGGCTATGTCGGGCAGCTCACCCAGGCCATGGGGCTGGGAACGCTGACCTTCAGTTTTGCCGGGCTGGTGATCGGCTCAGTGATTTATTCAATGCCCTTTGTCGTTCAGCCTTTGCAGAACGCATTCACCGCCATCGGTCCCAGACCTCTGGAAGTTGCCGCCACGTTGCGGGCCAATCCTTGGGATTGTTTTTTTACCGTGGTGCTACCGCTCGCACGCCCCGGCTTTATCACTGCAGCGATTCTGGGCTTTGCCCACACGGTCGGTGAGTTTGGCGTGGTGCTGATGATTGGCGGCAATATCCCGGAAAAAACCCGCGTGGTTTCCGTGCAAATCTACGACCACGTTGAAGCACTGGAATATGCCCAGGCGCACTGGCTGGCAGGCGCCATGGTGGTGTTTTCATTTCTGGTGCTGTTGGCGCTGTACTCAAGCCGCAAATCTCAAAGCACCTGGAGTTGAACATGAGTTCACACATCACTGTTCGGCTGCAGCTCAGCTATTCCGGTTTTTCGCTGGACCTGGACGTGCAATTGCCCGGTAAAGGGGTGACGGCTTTGTTTGGTCACTCGGGGTCTGGCAAGACCACCTGCCTGCGCTGTATCGCCGGTCTGGAGCGGGCTGAACATGCCTTCGTGCAGATCAATGACGAAGTCTGGCAGGACAGCCACAACAAGCTGTTTGTCCCGGTTCATAAACGGTCATTGGGGTATATCTTTCAAGAAGCCAGCCTGTTCCCGCACCTCTCGGTGCGCGCCAACCTTGAATTCGGCCTGAGTCGCATCCCGCGCCAGGCACGGCGGGTAGAACTGGCCCACGCGGCCGACCTGCTGGGCATCACTCATCTGCTGGAACGTGCCCCCAATCACTTGTCGGGTGGCGAGCGTCAGCGGGTCGGTATTGCCCGCGCCTTGTTGACCAGCCCCAAACTGTTGCTGATGGACGAGCCGCTCGCCGCACTCGACAGCCAGCGCAAGGCCGAGATCCTGCCCTACCTTGAGCGCCTGCATGCCGAACTGGATATACCGGTGCTGTATGTCAGCCACTCGCAGGATGAAGTCGCGCGTCTGGCAGACCACATCGTGCTCTTGAGTGAAGGCAAGGCTTTGGCCAGCGGGCCTATCGGTGACATTCTGGCCAGGCTTGATCTGCCGCTGTCGCAGGGCGATGACGCGGGCGTGGTAATCGAAGGCACGGTGTGTGAATACGATGCGCAGTATCAATTACTGACCCTGCAACTGCCAAACAGTACTCAATGCTTGCGGGTTGCCCATGCGCCACTGGCGGTGGGTCAGGCCCTACGGGTAAAGGTGCAGGCCCGCGACATCAGCCTGAGCCTCCATCGCAGTGAACACAGCAGTATCCTCAACAGCCTGCAAGCCACTTTCATCAGCGAAACTGCGACAGACAACCAAGCCCATGTGCTGGTGCGTCTGGACATCGCCGGTAGCGCCCTGCTGGCCCGTATTACCCGCTACTCCCGTGACCAGCTTGACCTGCAGCCGGGGCAAAGCATCTGGCTGCAGATCAAATCTGTTGCGGTTTTAGCTTGATTGCTTTAGCTCTTCACGGCGGCGGACATTGAAGTAACGCACCGTGGTAATACCCAGGCCCAACAAACCACCGAGGAACAAGCCCAGCACAATGGTCAGGGCTTTTTTCGGCTTGAGCGCGCTGACAGGCGTCTGCGCCTTACGGTCAATACTGACCAGGCCCAACGCACTCATGTCGGTATTCAAATTACCCAGGCGGACGATCTCTGCACGCAAGGGCTCGATATTTTTCAGGTAGACGTCTTCATTCGCGCGTTTGCCGAGTTGCTCAACCTCGCGATTGACCTCCAGCAACTTCAGCTTTTTGTCGATCTCCAGAACCCTTTTGTCGGTAAAGTCGTCGGAAGTCCGCTTGAGCAACACGGCGCGTTCAGCTTGCAGTGCTTGAGTGCCCAAAAAGTACAGCGGCGTATCCAGGGAGGTGATGTCTGTGCGAATCACCCGTGATCCGCCGGCAGCACTCTCGCCCATTGCATAAGGCGTGGTCGGGCGGGAAATGCCCAAGGTACTGGCAATGCTGATGGCTTCATCCAGTTGATCAATGCGCGCTTCACGCATGGCCTTGAGTTGCAGGCGCAGGGCCTGCAATTCGTCCTTCAAGGTAGCGCGCTTTAACTCATCGTCTTCTTCAAGCGTGGCAATCTTGGCTTCTTTGTCTGACTGGTAGCCCAAACGCGCGGCGCTGATCTTCTCTCTCAGCTCTTTCTGCCGGTTATTAATAATGGTCTTGAGGTCAGAGCTGATTTGCGCACGCTGGTTATCGATTGCGTAAGCAACAAACCCATTGATGATATCGACACCCAGAACCGATTGGGGATAGGTCAGCTCCAGCTTGATAGACGGGCTCAAGGCATCAGGGTTTTTGACGCCGACTTGGGTCAGGTTGATCGAGTCCCGGTTAAACACCTCAAAGCTTTGTTCAAGCGTCATACCCTCTTTTTCAAGTGGCTTGAACAAATCCTGATGGCTGCGGAAGAAGCTCAGGCGCGTCTCATAGGAATCCAGCGCTGCACCGACTTTCAATAGCGCTTCATTTGGTGGGAGCTTGTAGACCTCTGAACGGTTCAAGGCATCCAGTTCATTAATCTCTGCGGGGCGCAGCACGGTGCTTGCCTGATAAATTGGCTGCACAACCAAGACGTAGCCTAGTGCAATGGCGCCAGCGATTGCTGAAGTAGTCGCAATAAATTTCTTTTGCTGCCAAAAAAAAGAAAACAGGTCGACCAGGTCAATTTCGGGGCTAGAGGCTTTAGGCCGCGGATGCTCGGTGTTTTTCAAAAATAGGCGCCTTGTGAGTAGTACATCTAGTTCAGCTGGCCTCTTTGATTGAGGCATGAAAGAGCTGAGCAAAAACAGAATAAACGTCTGACAGATTCTTGTACGAAAAGATCCCAATCCATAAGAATCAAGCACATACGATGACAAAATCAAGTAACGCGAAACCACGGGCTGCACACTTTTTGTGGCAGAGCCTCATAGCCTTTTGTTTTATAAGAGAATTTTTTTACGGCAAAAAAGAATATTCCTACAGCGCACAATGATTTGTCATCTAAAACCGGTGAGCACGCCAACACGGCATCTTTCAGCGCTCTGTGTAATGATTGCCATCACCAAAAAGCACGCCTACGTGTGGGGTTACAAGAAGCATGGATATTTTTCAGGCGATGCGAGTGTTCGTGCGCGTAGTCGAGACAGGCAGTTTTACCGCAGCGGCTCAGGCGCTGGGCTATTCAACCGCGCAAACTTCTCGTTTGCTGTCTGAACTTGAATCTTCACTACAAGCACGCTTGTTGCAGCGCAGCACCCGTCGCCTGGCCCTGACCGAAGTCGGCATGCGTTATCTGGAACGTTGCCGACTGATTCTCGGAGAAATTGAAGACGCCAATGCTGAAGCCGGAGGGGCGCACCTGATACCCCGTGGCCATTTGCGCGTGCAATCCACCACAGGCATCGGGATTCAGTTGCTGGCCCCCTTGGTCGCCAGGTACGCCGAGCTTTACCCGCAAGTGAATGTCGACTTGACCCTGTCGCAACGCCAGCCAGACCTGTTTGAAGAAGGCCACGACGTGGTCATTACCTTGTCAGCTCATCTGCCTGACTCCGAGCTGGTGGGCCAAGAGTTGGGGCGCATTTACAGCGTGCTCAGTGCCGCCCCTTCCTACCTGGAAAAACATGGCATCCCGCAAACCCCGGAACAACTGAGCGAGCATCGTTGCCTGCACCTTGTCGACCCTTTGTTCACCGACAGCTGGACGTTCCGTGATGAACAGGGTGAGCGTTCGATTCGTCCGGGTGAAGTGTTTCGGGTCAACGTGGCCGAGGCCATGGCCAAAGCTGCCGAAGCGGGCCTGGGTGTTTGCCTGATGCCGGACTACGTGAGCATGGCGTCCTACCTCAGCGGCTCATTGGTCCGCCTGCTGCCACATTACCGCCTGCATGAGAAAAGCATCTATGCGCTCTACCCTTCGCGCCGCTTTCTGGATGCGAAAGTTAAAACGTGGGTCGAGTTCTTGAAAAACGAAATCCCGAAGGTGCTGCAAGAACACCAGGCCATCGTCGATGATCCGGCGCACTGGGCTTGAGCCCATCCGTAAGACAGGCGTGAACCTTGCCCTGAGGAGGAGCAAAAGTCAGTCAGTTTGAAGTTAGAAGTTATAACTCAACGACGCCGTCACGTTGCGCGATGCGCCGTAGAAGCCGGAACCACCGCTGTACAGGCTCATCAGGTATTTGCGGTTGGCCACGTTGTTGAGATTGAGCGCGGTACTCCAGTGTTTGTCGATGTCGTAACTGGCCATCAGATCGACCAAAGCATAAGCGTTCTGGCGAATGCGGCTGTCGCCGTCGACCTGGATCGCACTTTGCCACGCGACCCGGGTGCCAACCTTGGCCTGCGGTAAACCGGGCAGTTGGTAAGTCAGGCTGCCACGCACGGTGTGCGCCGGGACGTATTGGCGCGCTTTGTCGCCGTCGGGATCTTCGATATGCACATAGGTGTAACCCCCCAGCACCTGTAACCCGGTCGCCAATTGACCGCTGGCTTCGAGCTCTACGCCGCGGCTTTTATAGTCTTCGCTCTGGTAAACCGATTGTGCGCCGATCATCTCGCCCGTCGCTTCAGCAACGTTACGTTGGTCGGTCTTGAACACGGCAGCCGAGACATCGAGCTTCTGCTCCAGCACGCTGCCCTTGACCCCGACTTCATAGCTTTTACCTTCAAGCGGCTCAAGTACCTTGCCCGCGGAGTCCACCACGTATTGCGGATTGAAGATTTTGGTGTAACTGGCGTAGACCGAGTATTGCGCGTTGAGGTCGTAGACCAACCCGGTGTACGGCGTCACTTTCCCGTGAATGCGCACGTCACGCGGCGAGCCATAATCGGTGCCTTCACTGTCGACGCTGAGCATGCGCGCACCGGCGATCCAGTGCAGTTGGTCGGTGAGGTTGAAACGAGCACCGGCGTACACGCTTTTTTGTCGATCGGTGAAGCTGGCCATTTTTGTATCGTTGTCGGTGTATGACAGCTCAGGACGCGGGACGTGGCCACCCAGAGTCTGGTCCAGATCGGCCGGCATCATCTCGTCAATGCTGTTGTAGTAGCCGCGCTCATGGTGGCGCGAGCGCCCGTAGTTCATGCCGACCGTCAATTCATGTTCGCGACCGCCCAGACTGAACGGACCGCTCAGTTGCGCCTCGCCAAGCAATTGTCTTTCGTTGACATTGGTGTGGCTCGGATCGGCCAGCCAGGGCTGCTGATCATCGTTGGCCATCAGGTAATACATATTGGCCGACTGCCGCTGATCCACTGCAGTGACGTTTAACGCGCTCTTCCAGCCATTACCGAAATCGTGGGTCAACTCGGCAAAGGTTCGCAGCGTGTGCACGTCCCAATAGGTCCAGTCCTGACCGACGCTGGAGCCACGGCGGCTGTAATGGATCAGATTGCCTTCAGCATCGACCAGAGGCAGGCCACCCCAACTGCTGCCGTTAGAATTGCTCTTGTTGTCAGAAACGCCCAGCGTGAGCGTATCTGCGTCACTCAAGTCGAAAGCCAGCATGGCGCTGAGGACGTTCTTCTCGCGTGAATAACGATCAAGATAGGAATTGCCGGTTTCGTTGGCATAGATAAAGCGACCGCGCACGCTACCTGCGTCGTTCAGCGGGCCAGACACGTCGACATCGACCCGACGGGTGTCCCATGAACCGGCCGACACCTTCAATTGGGCCTGGGGTGTGGCCGTCGGGCGTTTGCGAATAAAGTTGACCGTGGCCGAAGGGTTGCCCGTGCCGCTCATCAACCCGTTGGCGCCATGCAGAATATCGACCTGCTGGTACTCTGCCATGTCCAGATCGCCGTTGAGCAAGCCCGCGCTAAACGGCGCACCCATGCCGTCGTACTCAAAGTTACTGATGTCGAAACCGCGTGAGGTGAAGTTGGTGCGGTCTGTTTCATATTGCTCGACAGTCACCGAGGGGGCGCTGCGCAATGCATCCTTGACGCTATTGAGGTTGAAATCATTCAACTGCTCGCGTGACAACGTAGTCACACCCTGCGGAGTTTCCTTGGCCGTCAGTCCCATTCGCGTAGTACTGCTGTCGACAGGCTGCTGGTAGTCGCCCGGCGATATGTCGCTTTCGGCACTGGCCTGAACTTCAGTTTTGGGCAGGGTTAACGCGTCGGCGTGGGCAGCAGGCGCTGCAGCCCATGCGGCGGCCAGCAGGGCTGAGACAGGCAGAATTGATTTCAAAATAGGGATCCGTAAGTGCAAATGCGCCTGAATACTATTTGAGATCAATTATCAGGTAAAGCGTCAAGCGCTAAAAATGTAACATTTCATGAACTGATTACCTTGGAGCAATGCGATAAGCACAACGCCTTGCGCCCAGCTGGATGTGCTCCACGCGCTCGACTTTCGCCTGTAGCACCTGCTCGAACACCTGCAGTTCTGCCCGGCAAAACCCCTGGCATGCCGTGGCGGCTGCACAGATCGGGCAGTGGTTTTCCACCAGTATCAGGGCGCCATCCGGTTGCTCGCTGCATTGGGCCATGTAGCCTTCGCGGCTGCGTAACTGTGCCAATCGCTCTACCCGCGCTTTAAGACCCACCACACCTTGCATTTCGCGCTCATACAGCGCCTGGGTCTGACGCTCACGGACATCAATCAAACGCTCTATCGCGTCTTCACCAAAGGTTTCTCGCACGGTCTGCAACAGCTGCACCGTCAGTTCTGAATGCGTGTCCGGAAAACGCGCATGCCCCGCTGCGGTCAAGTGCCAGACCTGCGTCGGGCGCCCGACACCGCGCACCTCTGCCTTGGCCTCTGCCAAACCGCTGGCCGCCAGCTTGACCAATTGTTGTCGCGCCGCCTCCCCGGTGGTGCCCAAATACTCGCCCGCATCACTGGCCAGTTGTGGCCCGCGTGTTTTGAGTAGATGTAAAAGGCGATCCGCCGGAGATGACGACGCCGAATATTCCAAGTCATTTCTTGACAAAATAAAGAGCCCCACAGCAATATTCAAAGCAATTGCTTGGCAAATTAACCCAACCCCACGTTTCATGCAATTCGCCGAGCGTTCACAGGCAGTCGCCGCACAAGGAAACATCCATGCAAGCCCAAGACAGCAGTTGGGGAGAATTACTCCTCGGCAAGAACGCCACCCGCTCCATTGCCCTCTCGGGTGGCATCGCGCTTTATGCCACCAACACCTATATCGCCACGACGATTTTGCCGTCGGTGGTCGCCGAAATCGGCGGGTTGGAACTCTATGCCTGGAGCACCACGCTGTACGTGGTGGCCTCTATCCTGGGCTCTGCACTGACGTCCAAATTGCTCCAGCACACCGGCCCTCGCCTGGCGTATACCATCGCCACCTTGATATTTATGATCGGCGTGCTGATCTGCGCATTGGCACCGAGCATGCCGGTGATGCTGGCGGGGCGCTTGATTCAAGGGCTGGGCGGTGGCGTGCTGCTGGCCTTGTGTTACTCGATGATTCAACTGGTGTTTGAAGAGCGTCTGTGGCCGCGTGCCATGGCACTGGTGTCAGGTATGTGGGGTGTCGCGACGTTGGTCGGGCCTGCGGTGGGGGGTGTATTTGCCCAAATGGATGCCTGGCGCATGGCCTTTGGTGTCATGGTCCCGGTGAGCCTTGCCTATATCGCCTTGACTCACCGCGCCTTGCCGCCCCGCGACAGTGAAGCCGTTGCGTCTACGCGCCTGCCGGTTGTGCAACTGGTGCTGCTGGCCGCTGCCGTGCTGGCGGTGTGTGCAGGCAGTGTCTCGTCGCTGCCAAGCTGGAACGTGCTGGGTATCGCCGTCTGCGCAGTACTGGTATTCATGCTGATCCGTTACGAATCCAGCGCCTCGGTACGCCTGCTGCCTAAAGACGCGTTCAGATTCAGTACCCCGCTTTGCGCACTCTACGCGACCACTTGCCTGCTGGTGATCGGGATGAGCAGCGAAATTTTCATGCCGTATTTTCTGCAGCACTTGCATGGTCAGTCGCCGTTGGCTGCCGGCTACATGACGGCGTTAATGGCGGCGGGCTGGACCGTCTCGGAAATCCTCAGCTCCGGCTGGACAGGTCGAGGCCCACAGCGCGCCATCCTTGCGGGGCCGCTGTTTATCGTGATTGGCCTGGTAATGCTGGCAATCACCACGCCCTTGGCGGGCCAGGGTGAATGGATGCAACTGGCGCCGATCTGTCTCGGGCTGTTCCTGGTGGGGTTTGGCATCGGCCTGGGCTGGCCGCACCTGCTGACGCGCATCTTGCAGGTGGCGTCGGAAAAAGACAAAGACACCGCGGCAGCCTCGATCACCACGTTGCAATTATTCGCCATGGCCATGGGCGCAGCATTGGCCGGGGTGATTTCCAACGTGGCGGGCATTAATGACGCGACGGGCAATGCCGGCATCGCCAATGCGGCACTGTGGTTGTTCGGGCTGTTTACCGTGGCGCCGGTGTTGGCGCTGGTTATGGCTCGGCGGGCTGTGCGCAGTTGAAGGATGGGCAAAAGATCGTTCAGATCGGCAGGCGCCCCCTGGACGGGTAGCATTGTTTTGTGGGAGCGGGCTTGCTCGCGATGGAGTCAACAAGGTGTTACAGATACACCGAGTTGCCTGCATCGCGAGCAAGCCCGCTCCCACAGGGGATGAAGTGCGTCTTGCAGTCTGCGAAAAGTCACTAAATACGCATACAATTGCCAGCACCTCCGCACTTAAGGCAAGCCGGTCAATTCATGGCGCTCGACCCTCTCACTTTATTGACCCTGACCATCGCGCTGGCCGCTGCCGCCGCACTCTATCTAGCCATTGAATGGCGCAGCGTCCGAGAATCCTCGCTGCTGTTGTGGAGTGCAGGTTTTGCCACCATCGCCATAGGCTCATCCCTGGCGCTGTTACGCAGTATCGGACTGCTGCTCATCGGTATCTGGTTTGCCAACGGGTTGCTGGTGGTGGCCCACTGGTTGTTTCTGCTGGGTGTTGCGCGCTTCACGCAAGTGCGTTTGTCGCGCAGTTGGTACCTTATTTTTGCGATCTGGCCCGTACTGTTGCTCATTCCGAATGAGCCGTCATGGTCCAGAGTCATGTTGCTGGTCAATTCGCTGTTGGTCGCGCTCCTGGCACTCAAGGCCAGCTGGTTGTTGCGCCCCCACGGCAAGTCGTTGAGCGTGGGCGCCGTGCAGTTGCGCTATGTACTGCTGATCCACGGGGTGTTTTATCTCATCAAAGCGCTGATTGCAGTGCTTCCGGGCGAGTTTATTGACCTGGCCGCGTTTCGCGGCGAGATCATTCAGATCTCGCTGGTAGAAGGCGCAATGGCAATCATGCTGATTGCCTTGTCGATGACCGGAACCGAACGCTACCGGCGCGAAAAACAGATCGCCCGCCTCGCCGCCCGCGATCCATTGACCGCCCTGTACAACCGCCGAGCCCTCGAAATGCGCGCGCCACCCTTGCTGAACGGCGTCTCAGCCGAACGACCTGGGGCCTTGCTGCTGATCGACATCGACAACTTCAAACTGATCAACGACCTGTTTGGCCATACGGCAGGCGACCGGCTGTTGATCTCCCTGAGCGAAATGATTCGTGCGGTACTGCCCAAAGACGCACTGGCAGCCCGGCTGGGCGGCGATGAATTCGTGATTCTGCTGAGCAACGCTTCAAGCGAGCGCATTGAAGCGCTGGCCAGCGCCCTGCGCGAGCCGTTTTACCTCGCCACTTCACAAACCTTCGCCACCCCGCAAGCGGTGACCCTGAGTATCGGCGCCGAACTCTTCGACCGCCCACCCGCCAGCCTCAGCCAGTTGATCGAACTGGGTGACGCCGCGCTCTACGCCTCCAAACGCGGGGGGCGTAACAGTTTGCGTTTGGTGGACAGGACCACGGCTAATCAATTGTAAAAAACAGCTTAACTACGGGTCTGTGCACTTGAAACTGTACGTTTCAAATTGACGCTGGCTTCAGATTGTCCGGGCATCAGATATCACTGACGGGCAAATCTGAGGCCAGATGTTTGGCAATGACTTGCGAAAAGCCTTGAGCATTAAAACATTCACTCAATGGCAATTATCCAACACTGTTCTTTCGTGGCTTTCTTGTAGCAGGGCTAATCGTTTTTATTCAAATGCTACTGGCTACCCGCAGCCCATCAAGCACGCGAAATTATGGGCTGCGGTCATCCGCCGTCGTCGAAGATTATTACTGTTTTATCAACAATGTTTCTCCTGCCTTTGGATTTATCCAAAACAGCTCGTGTATACACTGACACGACAATGCCTGAAAAACCTCTCATGCACGCTCCAGAGCCCTCTGCTCACGCCTGGCCCTTTAAAAGGGGCAATAAATTTTCGGCCCTGCTGTTCGTATACAACAGGTCAGTGTTCTCTTACCCAATCGAGCATTCAATCAATGACGAATGACCAATCACCTCAAACTGCAGGACGCTCAATGAGTAATATAGCGAGGGTATTATTTTCCCTTCTTGTATTTGTCGTTGCGTTAGCGTTGATATATGGCGGGATCAAACTGATTTCATTGGGCGGGTCAAGTTATTACTTGATTGCCGGGTTGGCTTATTTGCTGCTCGCGGCCCTCTTCGTACTGCGAAAACGCATCGGCGTCAGCCTCTCAGTTGCGATATTTCTGGCTACTTGTGTCTGGGCCTTTTATGAAGTCGGACAGTTCAGCTACTGGGGACTGCTGCCACGTCTGGTCGTTCCAGCGATAATCCTGACCCTCAGTTTGTGGGTAGGAGCAGCCTTGCCGAACACCTCGCTGAGTACCCGACGCCTGGCTAACCGCTTTGGTTTTGCTGTATTCCTGGGACTGATCGCAACATTCATTGCCGCGCTTTATCCCCATGGCGTTATTTCCAACCCAGACGCGGCCACCGACAACCCAATGGCCGAAGAACCCTCCAGTGGCCCTGACAATTGGGAGTTTTTCGGACGCAATGCTTCGGGAACACGTTTTGCCCCATACACCCAAATCACCCCGGACAACGTCAAGGACCTGCAGGTCGCCTGGACCTACAGAACTGGCCGTCGTACTACGGGCGCCGGTGCCGGGGTAGACGAAAATACCCCTTTGCAAATTGGTAACGTTTTGTACTCGTGCACCCCGGAGAACCTTATCACCGCCCTGAACGGTGATACCGGGACCCCGATCTGGAAGTTTGACCCACATGCCAAGAGCGAAGAGCACGTAACGTGCCGGGGTGTGGGCTATTACGATATTGATAAAGACGACAGCCTGAGTACCGAGATCAAGGCGTCGTACAGCAATGACCAACAGTGCCGTCAGCGAATTCTGGTCTCGTCGGTGGATGCACGTTTGTTTGCGCTGGATGCTCATACCGGCACTCTCTGCCCAAGTTTTGGCGATAACGGTTATGTCGATCTCAAGAAAGGTATGGGACCGACCGAACACAGCAAGCGCTATCACCCGACTTCGCTGCCAGTGGTCATGGGGCACCTGACCGTAGTCGGGGGCTGGGTACGTGACATTGTCGAGGGTGAACCTTCCGGTGCCGTTCGCGCATTCGACGTGCTGACAGGGGCTCTAGTGTGGGCTTGGGATGTCGGCGCACCCGACAGCAAAGATATCGCGGCAAACGATCATCAATTCACCCTGGAAACACCTAACGTCTGGACCGTTCCGACCTACGACAAAGAACTGAACCTGGTTTACTTACCGACCGGCAACGGCCCACCCGACTACTGGGGTGGCGATCGCAATCAGGTTAAAGAAAAGTTTGGTTCAGCCGTTGTGGCAGTCGATGCATCCACGGGTAAAGCCAGATGGGTGTACCAGACCGTTCACCACGATGTCTGGGATTATGACTTGCCGTCTCAGCCTGTGCTCTATGACATCAAGAATGCTCAGGGTGAGAAGACACCGGTCTTGATACAGACCACCAAGACCGGGAATATTTTTGTACTAGATCGCCGTACCGGCAAGCCGGTGACAGACGTTGAAGAGCGCGCAGTACCTACCACTCCAGCTGCAGAAGGCGAACATCTGTCGCCGACCCAACCGTTCTCGATAGGGATGCCGACCATTGGTGCTGAACCGCTGACCGAAAAGTCCATGTGGGGAGTGTCTACCTTCGACCAACTGTACTGCCGGATCATGTTCAAGGACTCTGTGTACTTGGGCCCATTTACACCTCCCAGTGAAAAACCTTATATCGAGTGGCCAGGCCTGCTGGGCGGCATGAACTGGGGCGGTATTTCCATCGACGAAAACACCGGCATCATGTACGTCAATGACATGCGCATGCCGCTGCGCATGTCACTGGTCACCAAGGAAAACACCAAAAAATTCAAAGTCTCGACCGATGAAGTGCCTGGTTTTATGGGGACCATTCGCCCGCAAGTAGCCGGTATTTATGGCGGCGTGAAAATCGACATTTTGCAATCGCCGCTGGGCGTACCGTGCAATACCCCACCCTTCGGCAGCATGAGCGCCATTAACCTCAACAACCAGAAATTACTTTGGCAGGTGCCTCTGGGCACTGTCCAGGACACCGGTCCGCTGGGCATCAAAACGCACCTGCAGATTCCACTGGGCATGCCGACACTCGGTGGTCCAACCTCAACAGCATCAGGCCTGGTGTTTTTCGCAGGGACTCAGGACTACTACCTGCGGGCACTTGATTCGGCCACGGGCAAGGAAGTCTGGAAAGCCCGTCTGCCGGTTGGCGCTGTCGCTGCGCCCTTGATTTACAAGTCGCCGAGCAACGGGAAGCAATACGTGGTCATCTCAGCCGGTGGCATGAGCCATTCGCCGGATGTCGGTGACTACATCATTGCGTATGCCTTGCCGGACAGCATCACCCAGAAATAGCACCTGGGTGATTGCTACCTGCACATGGCCCGCCGGCTCTTGTCTGGCGGGCTTTTTTGTCAATGGCACCCGTGCCGCACTCAAGGCTTTACCAGTCAATACGGTCAATTTCTTCTGTGCTCATCGCGCGCCAATCAGTTTCCAGGATGCCGTAGTCATTTCGTGCAGACATGAGGGCATGATCCAATGAGAACATAAGGTGATCACCGTCTATCTGCCGGGCCAGGTAATCGATGAAACGAATCTCCATATAGACAGGCGAGTCTTCCCCTTCAACAGTGAGACCAAATAACACAATAGCCGTCACATTAGGTCGCCCCTCACAGGGGTGGCGTACATTCGCGAAAAGGTATAAAGGCGTTTGTGTCATGTGAAAGCTCATAACGGGATAATTGCGGACCATATTCATGCACACAGTAGAGGCCGGCAAGTCTGCGCAATAGAACTCACATTTGACACGATGGTCGGATAGTTCGCTTCCACAGCTTGAAAACGGGTTGATGCACTAAGGCAGGCGCTTGCAAAAACCAGCGGTAAACCGTGTGTACCCACTTTCTGAGGTCGTTATTGATGACAATCACTAAGCGCTGGCGCAGCGTGGCCGAGCGGGCATCGGAGGACCTGTTCGCATGGTCGTCTTTTGTCGCGCAAACCGAATTTTTGTGGCAAGACACTGCGTTGGTCGAGGACGGCGATGCCTGGCAACGCGTCTGGTTTGAACTGGAAATTTTGAACGGGCTTGCACTGGCAGAATGGGATGATCAGGGACGGCCTGATGATTGGTCAAACAGCTGGGCTGCCGGGTATCGACAAGAGGCTGCCGCCCTGACAACTGAGTTGGTAAGCTTGCTCGCACCCTAAACGCCACTCAGGGCGTTACGACTAACCGCCCCCCCATACACGCCTGAAGCTAGCCTTATTCATCCAGATACGGCTCAAGCCAGGCATCTATATAAGGCGCTTTATGCGAGAGGTATTCGCCAATCCCTCCCCGATTGTTGGCCTCCAGTTGTAGCTTACATCCTGATATTGCTGGCGGATGTTGTCGTTTACTCGCAACAGGTCGCGAAAGCGCAGCATGCGGTCTATCTGCGCATGAAGAGGCCAGCCATCTTACGGCGCTGAAGTGGCTGAATTATGACGGCGTGCGGCGCAGTAATCATTGAGATGCGCGCCCGCTCGCGTTTAGAGTGGCGCTCTCCTCGTCTGGAAGTGTGTGCCAATGGATAACCTCTTGCTCGGCAGTTGCCTGTGCGGCGCTGTCCACTATCAAACGTGTACGCCGCCCAAGGTGGTTTCACACTGTCATTGCAGCCAATGCCGCAAAGGACACGGGGCCGCCTTTGCCAGCTTTTTTAATGTGCTGCGTAACGATCTTGAATTGACCCGCGGTGCTGAAAGCCTCAAGTCATTTGAGTCTTCAGAGTCGGTCTTGCGTCAGTTCTGCGGCGAGTGCGGTTCATCCTTGTTTTGGTCAACTTCAAAAGGGCCCCACGCCGACTGGATCTCAATCGCCATGGGTACCCTCGACACGCCCGTCACCGGCGCTAAACAAAAGCATATCTGTGTGGCGTCAAAAGCCATGTGGCATGACATTAGCGATCATTGGCCGCAACATCCGTAACGTCAATGGATCAAAGCCGAGACAAGGAAGACCTTATGGCGTTAACGCCTGACAAGCATATTGTGGTTATCGGTGCAGGGATCGTCGGCGCCTCGTTGGCGTACCACTTGGCTGATAAAGGGGCGAAGGTCACTGTTGTTGAAGCGGCCGAGATTGCGTCAGGGGTGACCGCAACCTCGTTCGCCTGGATCAACACCACGCACGGTGAATCGGACCCTATAGCGCAACTGCGCCGCGAAGCCATCAAGGAATACCACCGCCTTGAAGCGCAACTGCCAGCGCTGAACATACGCTGGACGGGCGCTTTGTCGTATGGCGAGGGGCTGAGTGAAGTGTCGCCTGCTCACGCTCAGTTGCTGAGCCGATCACAGATTCTCGCCCTTGAACCGAACCTCAAGTACCCACCACAACAGGCTGTGTACGTGGCGCAAGAAGGCGCGCTGGACGCTGTCGCAACCACCCACGCATTGATCGCAGGCGCTCAGGCGAACGGGGCAAAAGTGCTCACGCAAACCCGTGTGCTGGGCTTTAAAACCCTGCACGGCACAGTGACAGCGATTGAGACCTCAAACGGCACATTAGTGGCTGATAACGTGGTATTGGCAGCCGGGACCGGCATTGCCGAGCTGACTCAGATGCTCAACAGCCCCCTCCCTGTGCAAGCTTCACCTTGCATTTTTATCCGCTACACGGCGCAGCCTGGTCTGGTGCAGACAATCATTTCCAACTCAGCGATGGAAGTCAGACAAGCTGCGGATGGAACGTTGCTGGCGGCAGAAGATTATCTGGACGACAGCGCCGAGAACCAGCCGTCCGCTGTGGCGCAGCGGACGACCAAGGCCATCGAAAGCGAGCTTGAAGGCGCGGCTTTATCAGAGCCGGAGTTGGCATGTGTGGGGCTCAGGCCGATATCGATCGATCGTCTGCCCATCGTCGGCTATTTGCCCAACGTCAGCGGTGTGTACGTGTGCACCCTGCACCCCGGCGTCGCACTGGCGGCCATAGTCGGCCGTCTGGTGAGTGAAGAAATTCTGGATGCCAAACTGAGCGATGCGCTCGCACCGTGTCGGCCTGACCGGTTCTGTCTGGACACGCTTCCTCCACAGAAGAGGCCGTGAGCTTCGACGCCACGCTGTCGCGAGGCTTTACGGCTGCTGCGCAGCGGGACGTAGCCTCGCATGGCTCGTCAACTGCTACACGAGTGCTGGCCCTTGAAATAAGGCATCTGTCCGTTTTGCTGAAGCTGTTGACCGGGAGGCCCTGCGCACGGTTGCTAAGCTGGCTTTTTCTTAGCCAAGTAAAGTCGCCCCCCTATGCAAGACATTTCTCGCCAAATAGCCCCCGCCCTCAGCTTTAACGGTGGGTTCGTCGATACCGTCGGGTTTATTGCGCTACAAGGGCTTTTTACTGCTCACGTGACCGGCAACTTTGTCACCTTGGGGGTCAGCATTGTTCAAGGCACGTCCGGCATTATCGGCAAGCTGATGGCATTGCCGGTGTTCGCCCTTGTCGTCGGCCTGACTCACCTCGCCGCTAGCGCGCTACACCGCAGAAACCTGGCTTCACTGCATATTTTGCTGGCAGCTTATGTGCTGTTGCTGTCGGCTTTTGGAGGGCTGGCCGTGTGGTTTGGGCCATTCAACGACCCTGATTCAGCCATGGCACTTACCACCGGCATGGTCGGCGTGGCGGCCATGGCCATACAAAACACATTGTCGCGTCAACACCTGAAAGCCGCGCCACCGACCACCTTGATGACGGGCAATGTTACCCAATTGGCGATCGACATTTTCACCCTGCTAACAGAGCGCGACGCCCTGGAGCGTGCCCGTGTGCGGACTCGCATGGCGCCCATCGCCGTGAACCTGATCGGCTTCACGGCGGGTTGTCTGAGCGCCGCCCTGCTTTACCTGGCCATCGGGTTGTGGAGCCTGCTGGTGCCCATCATTGCCGCGATGTGGGTGTGCTTGAAATCACACCGCGCGGCCACGGTTTGACCCGTTACGGCTTCGCGTTCAATCTGGCATGCACACACGCAAGCGATGCCCGTCCGGGTCCAGCGCTACGAAGGTCAGGCCGAATACTGCACGCGCCAGCGGTTGTTCAATGGTGATACCAAGTACTTGCCAGCGTTGATAGGTGGCTTCAACCAAGACCTCGGTTTCAACCAGATAACCGACTTCCATACGCTGTCCTGTGCCAGCGCTATTGAAGTTCGGCGCCTGCTCTGACCACAGCCCGAGATGAAGCTGGTTAGCTAGCTCAAAGGAAACGAATGAAGGGAAATTACTCGTAGGGGCTTTTTCCAGGAGCTGTTCGTAAAAAGCACGACTACGCGCCGTATCGGCCACATAGAGGATCAGAAGGTTGGGATGGTTCATCGCATTGCCCTTGTGAGGTAAGAGCGCGCAGGTTATTCGACGATGCTGACAAATCATGTCAGCATGCCCGGCATGGCACGTTCAGAACGCTTGTTACTTCTACTGCAAATACTCCGTCGACATCGCTACCCTGTCAGCGGTCATGTGCTCGCTCACGAAACCGGTGTCAGCCTGCGCACGATTTACCGCGATATCACTGCGCTGCAGAGTCAAGGGGCCGATATCCGCGGCGAGCCCGGCATCGGCTATGTGCTCAAGCCCGGCTTCACCCTACCCCCGCTAATGTTTACCGAAACGGAACTGGAGGCTCTGCTGTTAGGCTTGCGGTGGGTCAGCCGCAGAACCGACTCCGGGTTGTCGCACGCGGCGGCTGATGTTGAAAGCAAGATCCGCGCAGTGCTTGAGCATAAGAGGGTCGAACAGTTCGACAATACGGCCTTGTTTGCTGGCCCCGGCCTGTCAGATGACGATGACGGGAACACCGCCCAAACGCTGCGCGATGCCATCCGGCATGAGCAAAAAGTAATAATTGACTACACAGATGCTAGTCAAACGCTTAGTCAACGCCTGATACGACCCGTATCCATCGGCTACTTTGACGGTTTTCGGATCCTCGCGGCGTGGTGTGAACTGCGCAGCGATTTTCGGCACTTCAGGCTGGCAAGAATCAGCCACTGCACCACCAGCACAGAGTTCTTTACTGGCCAGGGTGGGTGGCTATTAAGTCAATGGAAAATCCGCAACCGCGAACGCGGAATTAATGAGCAGCCTTTGCCGCACAATCCATGAAACCCACACACTGTGCGACAAAAGCCTCTGATGGCAATTAAGGCCTCAGCAACCGCTCAACGCCACCTGCGGACGCTCGCCGACGAAGAAAAACGGCCGTAGCCGCACGCCCACACTGTTGCCCAGAAAAGCCGCTACCAGCCACACCCAGCCATGCAGACTGCCTGAGGCAATGCCGCTGAAGTACGCACCGATGTTGCAGCCGTAGGCCAGGCGCGAGCCATAGCCGAGCAGCAAACCACCGATCACCGCCGCGAAAAGCGAGCGAGCGGGAATTTTCAGGCTAGGAGCAAAGCGACCGGCCAGCCCCGCAGCCAGCAGCGCGCCGAGGATGATGCCAATGTCCATGACGCTGGTGATGTCTTCCCACACCGGCGCCGCCAGCGCCTTGGCATTGCTCGGCACTTGCCAGAAGCCCCAACTGCTGACATCCATGCCCAACCCGCTCACCGCCTTGGCGCCCCACAGAGCGAACGCTGAGGTAATGCCCCACGGGCGACCGGCCAAAGCCAGCGTGGCGTAATTGAGCAAGGCCAGGCCAATCGCGCCCCAGACCAATGGCCATGGCCCGCGCAGAAAGCGGCGCAGCCCTTGGTGTTCGCTGGTCACACCCGCTTCAAGCTGCCCATGACGGGCTTTTTCGAGACGCACGGTAACCGCCGCAACCACCCCGAAAATGGCCAGGCTCAACAGCAGCGCTGGCACTACCCCCAAACTCTTGACGATGGAGGTGGCCGGCAGCGAAGGCAGGGCAAACCACCAGTCGGCGTGATGGGTGGCGATGACCGAGCCACAGATGAAAAAGAACAGTGTCACCAGCATTCGCGCATTACCACCGCCGACTGTGAACAAGGTACCGGAGGCGCAGCCGCCCCCCAACTGCATGCCGATGCCGAAAATAAACGCACCGAACACTACAGATACACCCACTGGCGCGACCAGCCCGACCACGGGCTGACCGAACAGCGTGCCGGAGCCCAGTGCCGGGAAAAACAGCAGTACGGCCACCGACAGCATGATCATTTGCGCGCGCAAGCCGGCACCGCGCCGGTCATTGATAAACACCCGCCAGGCCGAGGTAAAGCCAAAAGCCGCGTGATACAGCGTTAAACCCAGTGCAGCGCCCACCACCAGCAATAACACTTGGCGTGAACCCACCGTGTTTTGCAGGAACGCTGCGCCCAGCAACAGCAAGATAAAAGCCACCAGCGGCGCAAACGACTTGCGCTCCGGTGCGATAGACAGAGAACGGCTCATTAAGAATCTCGGTTTGTTTGATTTGAAGATGTGCGAAGGCGGCCAGTATAAACCGTGAACGTATGTGCACTGTTGTTGATTGACGGGTTGCACGTAGCCTTCTTCCTACAGGGTGCTTGTGCGAAAAGTCTCTATTTAGCCAACACACTGAAAATGGCCTAACTATGTCCTTTGTCATTCGTTTGAAGCACTAACAACTTCAAAAACCTGACAAGGAATCCGTTGCAATGCGTGCTCCCCTCACCCGTTCCGTCACGTTAGCCCTCGGCCTTATCAGCAGTTCGCATTTATTGGCCGACAATGAGGCCCTGGATGAAGCTGAGACAAAACCTTCCGGCATGGAACTCGCAAGCACCCGCATCAGCGCCCAAGGACTGGGCTCCACGACTGAAGACACCGGCTCATATACCACCGGCTCGACCAACACCGCGACCAAACTCAACTTGAGCATTCGCGAAACGCCACAGTCGATCTCGGTGGTTACCCGTCAGGAAATGAATGACTTCAACCTCAATACCCTCACTGAAGCCATGCGTCATACCACCGGCGTGGTGGTGCAACACAACGACTCGGACCGGGTCAGCTATTCGTCACGCGGCTATACCATCAATAACTTCCAGATTGACGGAATGCTCAACACCTTCAGCTACATGAAGACTGACGCCGACACCATCATCTACGACCGCATTGAAGTGGTCCGCGGCGCCACCGGCCTGACCACCGGCGCGGGTGACCCCTCGGGGACCATCAACATGATCCGCAAACGCCCGACCCACGAACTGGCGGCCACGGCCGGAGTCAGCGGCGGCAGCTATGACGACTACTACAGTTACGTCGATGTGGGGGGACCATTGGGGTTCGACGGGCGTTTGCGCGGCCGTACCGTACTGGCCTACCGAGACAGCAAGTCGTTTCGCGATAATTACGCGTTAAAGCGCGAAGTGGCTTACGGCATTCTGGAGGCCGACCTCACCGACGACACCACCGTGGCCGTCGGTTACGACTATCAGGACAAGCAGGTTCGCGGCTCCTCCTGGGGCACAACGCCCTATTGGACCGGTACTGGCGAAAAGGCCAACCTGGGGCGTTCGACCAATTATGCGACGCCCTGGAGCTCCTGGCCGAAGTACGACAACACCTCGCCGCTCTTTATTGGTTTAAACCCTGAGGGCTACGATAGGGTGCCTGACTGGCGTGATATGGGCGCCATCCCGAAATACCGCGACCTTGACAGCGGTATCGACAGCAACCACAGCACCGTCAAACAGAAGTCCGGCTACCTGGCCACGCGCTTTAACCTCACCGATCAGTGGCACGCCGTGCTCGGCACACGTTACGGCAGCTGGAAAAGCTCAAACGTTGACCGCGCATTTGACGAAAAAGCACCTGGCGGTGTCAGCTACCAAAAAGCCGTGCAGACCCACAACGACATGATCACCCCCTATGCCGGCTTGCTGTACGACTTCACTGAAGAGTTAACGGCCTATGTCAGCTACACCGACATTTTCAAGCCTTCTACCGATAAAGATGTCAGCGGCTCGTACCTCAAGCCGGTGGTCGGCAGCGTCTATGAGGTGGGCCTGAAAGGTAGCTTCCTGGAGGAACGCTTGAACCTGACGAGCGCGGTGTTCTGGAGCAAGCAGGACAATGTGCCAGAAATCGACGACTCCGTGCCGCGTGGCCCGAATGGTGAGGAATATTACAAATCCGGTGGCAAGGGCAACAAAATCAAAGGTTTTGAAGTTGAGCTGGCCGGTGAAGTGATGCGCGGCTGGAACATGATGGCGGGCTACACCTATACCCACTCGCTCAACGCCGACGGCAAGCGCATCAATACGGCCTCACCGTTGAACCTGGTCAAGGTATCGACTACCTACAAACTCCCGGGTGAATGGAGCGCGATGACCGTGGGGGCTGCCGTTAACTGGCAGAGCGATATCTACCGTGCCGCCCGTCGCCCCGACGGGACGACAGATGCAAAAGGCAATCCGAACACCTTCAAGGAAAACATTACCCAGAAGTCCTACACCCTCCTCGACCTGATGGCACGCTACGAGTTTGATACCCACGTCTCGGCAACGTTGAACGTCAAAAACGTGCTGGACCAGAAGTACTACGACAACGTCGGCTTCTATAACGGTGTGTTCTGGGGCGAGCCAAGAACCGTCAGCCTAGGCCTGGAGTGGAAGCTGTAACACCAACCATCCAGCCGGTAGGAGCGAGCTTGCCTCGCGATCTTTTGATCTGTTGAACAAAACATAAGATCAAAAGATCGCGAACAAGCTCGCTCCTACACTAATCAACATTCTTTGATCTGTTCCCACAACTGCGCCACCTGCTCGGCACTGCTGGCCTTGACCCGCGCCAGGTCGACGGGATAGTCGACGCCAGGGTTTTCAACGAAACGGGTGGCGGTGAACTGACCATTGCTGGCCCGTACGATGTAGCCGGTGTCGCGGCACTGCTGCGAAGCCAGAAACACCACGCCGGGTGTGACCCACTCCGGCTTGAGGTTGACCGGTGCTTCGGTCACGCCCCACATTCTGGTTTTTGCCACCGGCGACACAGCGTTAACCAAAATTTCGTCGGTCATTCCCTCCATGCTCAGGGCATTCATGATGCCCAGTTGCGCCATCTTGCCTGCCGCGTAGGCCACCAGCCCCGGCTGTGCATAGGGCTGGTACATGGCTCGGTCCGACGTGGTCAAGACAACCCGCGCGGCTGGCGATTGCCGCAGGTGTTGCCAAGCATGTTTGCACAGCCAGACAGGTGCGTAGACATTGATATCCAGTGCCCGCTCGATAAAAGCCACCTCGGCCTCTTCTATCCGCTGATAACCGACCCAACCCGCGTTGTGAATCACGATATCCAGTTGCCCAAACGCGTCGACCGCCGCCGCGACCAATTGCTCGCACCCACGCTCGCTGGCAAGGTCGGTGTGGTGACCCAGCACGCTGTAGCCTTCGGCCTCAAGCGCACGTGCCGCCTCGTGGGCAATCGAAGCATCGGCACCTTCGCCCAGCGTATCCGCGCCAATATCACTGATCACCACATTGGCACCCAACCTTGCCAGTTCGCGGGCGTAGCTCAGACCCAACCCTTGACCAGCGCCCGTTACAATTGCGGTTTTGCCTGCAAAGTCCACAGTTGACTCCTCTTGATGACTGTCCTCACCTTAACCCTGCCTTTCAGGCTTGTTTAATACTGTTCAAGCGCGAAGTTGATACGCTGCGCCTATCACAGTTCAAAGGAAGGAACGGACACCATGATCGAGACCCGTCTGCTCAAGCAGTTCATTGCCGTTGCCGAAGAATTGCACTTCCACAACGCCGCCAAGCGCCTGCACATGGCCCAGCCTGCACTCAGTCAGGCGATTAACCGCCTGGAAGACAAACTGGGGATCAGCCTGCTGACACGCAGCAAACGCGAAGTGCGACTGACGCCTGCGGGTAGCGCCTTTCTGGACACGGCCTACAGCACCCTCAACACGCTGGAATCCGGTGCCGAGCATGCGCGCCTGGTGGCACAAGGCATCGCTGGCAAACTCACGGTCACCACCGTGTCCATCGCCCACTACACGCCGCTGCTCAATGCACTGCGAGCGTTTCGCGATACCTTCCCCAACGTTCAGTTGACCCTCAAGGAGATGCCCTCAGCCAGCCAGGGCCTAGCGATCTCGCACGCTGAAGCGGACATCGCCTTTATGCGTAAACTGCCCTTTGACACGCCCAATTTGCAGTCGCGCTTGCTGTTTGAAGAGGCAATCGTCATGGCCTTGCCCGCCGATCACGCCAAAGCCCATGCCGCCGACATCGACCTGCGTGACTTCGCAGATGAAGCGTTTGTCTTCACTCCCGAAGTGCTGGGCAGCGGTTATCACCGACAACTGATTGCCCTGTGCGACGCCGCGGGTTTTTACCCGAAGGTGGTGCAGGAAGCGGCACAACTCCACACCGTTATCGGCCTGGTTGCCTGTGGCTTCGGTGTGGCGTTGGTGCCGGCCTCCATTGCCCGTTCGTTTACGCAGGACAACGTGGTGTTTCGGGGCATTTTGCCGGTGGCGCAATCACGCAACCCCGGCATTGGCCTCTATGTGGGCTGGCATGCCCACAACGTTTCACCGCTGGTTGAGCGCTTTATGTCGATATTGGATCTGAATGTAGCGCTCAAGGATGTGTCGACAGCGCCGGGGAGCCATGCGGTTCAGCAAAGGATTCCCGATAACTCGCCGGGCTGAAAATGCGGGTTAACAGCAGCATCGCTACAACCCCGACAATCAACACCCACCAGGCGCTGACAAAGCTGCCTGTGAGTTCTCGCAACCAGCCGGTCAACCAGGGCGAGACCGCGTTGATGAGAAATCCCACCCCTTGCACAAACGCCGCCAACTGCCCGGCTGCACGAGGTTCCCGGCAATGGTCGAGGGTCAGGATCAGGCTGAGGGCAAAACAAGCGCCCAGACCAAAGCCGATCAACGCCACCCAGATATGCGGCGACTCAAGCGGCCACATTACCAGACCGAAAAACCCAAATGCCTGCGCAGCAAGACTGAGGGCCAAAAACGGGCGTCTGTCGCGACTGCGCTGCGCCAGAGCAGGCATCACCAACGCGGCCAGCACCTGAAACACGGTCATGAACGCCAGCAGCGAACCGCTTTGGGTCGCGCTCCAGTCCATTTGCAGGTAATACGCCGGCAGCCAGGCAACCATGCTCATGTAACCGCAATTAACCAGCCCGAAGTACAGCGCCAACAGCCAGGCCCTGCGTTTACGCCATGGCTGCGCAGACGCGCCGTGAGTGCGCGCAGTCAGCCCGGAAAAGGGCAACAGCCACCACATCAATAGCGCCGCCAGCGCGGGCAACAGCCACACGCCGAGCCCGGCCTGCCACTGGCTGAAATGCCCGGCCACCACCGGGCTGAGCAACGCGGCCAAGCCGCCACCGCCCATCAACGAGGCCGAATACACCCCCAAAGCCAGCGCCACTTGCCCCTGAAATTGGCGCTTGATCAGCGCTGGCACCAATGCCTGTATCAACGCTACACCGGCGCCACCCAGCAAGGCCGTGATGAGCAACACTTCAGCCTGATGCCCCAGCAGACGCCACAGGCACGCGCCCAAAATCATCAGCAGGCCCAACGCCACGCCCCGTCGCTCGCCCAAACGGGCTTCTATGCGTACCCCGAGCAAGGCCACCAGGCCCATGCAAATCACCGGCAGGCTGGTCAGCCAGGCGCTGCTTTGAAAGCTCATGCCGGTGTCGCCACGAATCTGCATCAACAATGGGCTGATGGAACTCAAAATCGGCCGCAAGTTAAGCCCCAATGCGATGATCAGGGCCCAACTTGCCAGGCTGCGCAGACGGGTTTTAGTGAGCGGCATGGCGCGCCTGCCAGTTTTCATAGACTTCAACCATTGCGGGCTGCGGCAGATGTTGCACGTTCAGGCGCTGCTCGCTCAAGGGCAACGCCAGTTGCTGGTAGATCGCCGCCGTAGACAAACCAAACGCTTCACCCAGTTCGTTTGCTGCGCCATACACGGCACGGCTGACGCCGCACAGGTACATGGCCGCAAGGCACATCGGGCACGGCTGGCCACTGGCATAGATCACGCACCCGTCCAGACGCGGGCCCAAATGCTGGCTGGCACGGCGGATGGTCAGCAGTTCCGCGTGGGCGGTCGGGTCTTGGTCGAGATGAATTTCGTTAACCGCCTCAACAATCACTTGGCCGTCCTTGACCAGTACTGCGCCAAAAGGTCGTCCACCCTCGTCAACGTTGATGCGCGCCAGTTCCACCGCGCGTTGCAGATAATCTTGATCGTTATTCATGAACACTCCCGTGCAGATCATTCACTGGGCGCCAGCGTCACGCAGCAACTTGGCCGTTGCGCTCTGACCGCGCTGCTCTGCCTGATACAAAGGGCTGTGACCTTCGTTGTCCGGCAGGTTGAGGTCTGCGCCCGCCTGGATCAGCTGGGCAACAATCTGCTGATGCGCCGGGCCACCATCGGACAGCACGATGGCTTCCATCAAACAGGTCCAGCCCAGTCGATTGACATGGTTAACGTCGACCCCGGCGGCAATCAACAAGCGCACGGTTTCAACATGGCCGCGCTCACACGCGGGAATCAACGCGGTGCCGCCGTAACGGTTGGTGCTTTTCAGGTCCGCGCCATGGGCCAGCGTCAGCTTGAGGATGTCGTTGTAGCCACTGGCACCCGCCAGCAAATAGGCGCTGTCGTGCATCAGGTTTTTCTGATTGACGTCGGCGCCCGCCGTTATCAAGGCGCGGGCGATCTCAACGTTGTTGCGCTGGGTCGCGAGCAGCAGCGCGCTACTGCCGTCCGGCGCCTGTACCTTCAGGTCCGCACCGCTGGTGATCAATTGCTGCACGTGGGTCACTTCGCCACTACGCACCGCATCCAACAGACTTTTCTCGTTAGCCATCACTCCTCCCATCATTAACAGCCCGACCGCCAGAAGGCCGGATTTAAACGTCAGGCGACTCATGGTCACTTTCTCTCTGCAGATTCAATGAAGAACGAGTATGGTCAGCCAGACAGGTATTCTGAAATTAAATATAACCATGCCTTTCAGTGGCAATTCGAATGGTGACGTGTATGTTCGATCCCGTGTTGTTGCGCAGTTTTGTTGCCGTGGTGGAGTGCGCCAATTTCACCCGGGCAGCGCAGCGGCTGCATTTGACTCAGTCCACGGTCAGCCAGCAGATTCGTCGCCTTGAAGACAACCTTGGCTGCACGCTGCTCGATCGTGATCAACGCCATGTCATTGCCACGGCTGAGGGCGAGCGCTTGCTGGCCTATGCGCGGCGCATTCTGACGCTCCATGAAGAAGCCCGTGAGGCCATGTTCAACCAACAAAGCGAAGGCGTATTGCGTTTGGGGGTGCCGGAAGATTTCGCCGCAGACCGTTTGATGCCGTTGCTGTCGAGCTTCGGCCTGGAGCATCCGGGTGTGCGCCTGGAAGTCACCAGCGGCTTAGGCCCCGACTTGCAGCGGCTGTTTCGCCGGGGTGAGTTTGAGGTGTTGCTGGTCAAGCAGATGGGCCAGAACGATGATTGCCTGGCGAGTTGGCCAGAACCTTTGTGCTGGGTCGACAGCCGCTCCCAGCCAGCGCTGGGGCGTGATCCGTTGCCGCTGGTGACCTTCCCCGCAGGCGGCTTGTACCGCAATGAAATGCTCAACCACCTGGAAATGGGCGGCTGGCACTGGCGCATCAGCTATTCGAGCGCCAGCCTGGCCAGTGTTTGCTCAGCAGTGGCCGCTGGTTTGGGCGTCAGTTTGCTACCGCGCAGGGTCATCACCGCAGGGCATCAAGTGCTCGACGCCAGCAGCGGCCTGCCGGATATCCAGGGCGTGTATTTGGCGCTCTATGCGCAGGGCGGGCTGAGCTACGCTGGCAAAGTGTTGCAGGAGCAGTTGCTTAATCTGTGCGCAGGTTTGGGGCAGACAGGGTGACAGCAGGCTCGGGCTATTAGGCGATCCTTCGGCTCGCATCGCAGCCTCGTGCCTCGTCAGCGACTACAAGCAGGCTGGGGGGCGGGGCTTATCACGCTGCCGTCGCGAGCGGTGATGCATAATTCCCCGCGCCAAAACTCAGCGAGAAAGACTTCTTCGGTTTCAAGACCCAGTTCTTTGATTTTGCTGTCCAGCCATTGCGGATCATGGCCGATGGAGGTCAGTTGATCGAGTCGCGCCTCGCCGTTAAACATGACAATCACCGACGGCATGTCGCGTTCATCACAAATGACCGTCAGCTCACCACCCGGCTCAATTTGCGCGTAGTAGACCTGCTGGAAAGCACACGCTCCCTGAGCATGTAACTGCGAGGCTAGCCGCAAGATGTCTATCTTGTGTTTATTATCGACCAGATTTTCAATAATGAACTTTCCATTCTTGATGATCGGTATAGGGCTACCGATCGCAAAACCACGCAGCACCTGTATGTGTTTAGTCGCGGTATTAAGTACATAGATCAACAACACACCTAATAACAAAACCAGCAAATACTGTTTAAAGGGTATGGTATCGCTATAAATAACACCCCCAATAATGCCGCCCAGAATAAAGTTGCCAATCAGGTCAATCGCTGTCATTTGCGACAGTTGGGTTCTGCCTGACATATACATGTGAGTTGCAATTATTGCGAACCCCGCCACGAATTTCGCCAGTACCCATGCGTAATACTCCATACCGCTCCTTGATTAATCCCGTTGCGCAATGCGCATCAGCGTAGCAGGTTTGAAATCCAGGAGACAAAATCAATAGCCTTGCGCCTGCCGGGCATCCTTACAGGCCGTGAGCTGGTAATTAATCAGGCTGTACAACGTATGGGTATCGGAGGACTGCACCGTTTGTGTCTCGGCATAATCCACTTGTATGGCATCCATCTTCGCTTTATTTTCAGACATCTGCACGATACAGCGATTGACGTTATCAGAGCGTAGAGGCTGTGAACTCGAAATATCAGCGTATTCCAGAGTGCGCGTGGCAATCACTTGTTTAATCGCCTCAACTTTTTCCCGTGCAACTTTATCTTTATCAGCCTCACACCCGGCCAATACTAAAACTGACAAAAATCCCGCTGCACAATGCTTGATCACCGTCATACCCTGAATTCCTTAAGGGAACTGATCTTCATTTTTGTACCGTTTGAACCGCCACGCCGGGTATCAATACCCCCAAAACTTGCGCTTACTGCCTCAATTTAGAGCACTTAGATGACACTATTGCCTTCATCCGACCTTAACCACGCTCATTCAGAACCTTGGTATGCAGGTATTTGTCGCAAGACCCGGCATTTAGCGCCGGGCCATGCAATCAAAAAGCAAAGGCTGTGCCACACAACCGCCCATCTACAGCGGGAGGGTTGTCACTGAGCGCTATCAATCAGCTTTCAGATACAACGGTTGAGGCCTCTGCCGATTCCGTCGCCAACTTCAATCGATCAGCCTTGCTAACGTAAGTGGACTTTTTCTTCGGTGCCAATTTGGCACTGGCCTTCTTGGCATGTGCCTTTAAAAGCTGCTGGATCTTTTTACGACGATTCATCTTGGGTCACTCGGTTTGTAAGCGCTTGAATCATATCAGTTAAAAGAAGCAGGCCGCTCACCCGAACACGTACTGTCCAGTTAGCCGAGTAGACCGCGAGAGTGAAATTTACTCCTGGCGTGTCCAAACCGCCAGTTCATAACCGTCAGGATCGACAAAATGAAAGCGGCGCCCACCGGGGAAAGAAAAGGTCTCACGGCTGATCACGGCGCCCAGGCTTTTGATGCGTGCCTGAGTGGCCTCAAGATCGTCAGCGTACACAATCACTAACGGACCACCAGGCCGCACCGGTTCACCCGTGGTGAAACCACCCGTCAAGCGGCCATCACGGAACTCTGTGTACGCAGGGCCGTAATCGACGAATGTCCAGCCGAATGCACTCCCATAGAAGGCTTTGCTGCGGCTGATATCGCCCACATTGAATTCGATATTGTCGATCTGCCGATCGTTACCGTTAGCACTCATTAGAACCTCCCGCCTGTCGTGAAAAGACGTTCATCATAGTGTTATTTGGCTACCACTGCGCAGTGTCAGAGCCGAGTTCATGGGCCGGTAATGCCCACCAGGCCGGGCAGCCTGCGATCTGGACAGGCCATTGGATGCGTTGCGCATCACCCCAGGCGGTGTGCTCGATGGCTGAGTCTTTATCGGCTTCGGTTTCCTCTGCGATTTGCAGCCACCTGCCCTCTTTACCTTGGCGCGCTCCGTCGGCTGGGTGGCGCATGCGCTGGAACAAAAAGCCACAGGTCAACTGATCCGGCCCCGCGCGAACTATGTGGGTGAAGCGGTGCAGGCTTGAGACCTCACCCCCGCTTTCTTGTAGTCGCTGGCGAGGTACGAGGCTGCGATGCGGGCCGCAGGACCGCCAGCCGGGGTCGCTGCGCAACCCATCGCAGCCTCGTACCTCGACAGCGACTACAGGTGTCTATTAAATTCAGGCTTGCTTTAAACATATGGATAAACGTATATTCGGATAAACATATGCACAGAGGCAAACCCATGCTCAATCCAGCCGCCATTTTCAAATGCCTGGCCGACGAAACTCGGGCCAGAGCCACCTTGCTGATCACCCGTGAAGGTGAGCTATGCGTGTGCGAGCTGGTCTGTGCTCTGGACGACAGCCAGCCGAAAATATCCCGGCACCTCGCTCAATTGCGCAGTTGCGGCTTGCTGCTTGATCGTCGCCAGGGTCAATGGGTGTATTACCGCTTAAACCCGGAACTCCCCGCCTGGGTGCGTGAAGTACTGGAAACCACCCTGACTGCCAACTCCGAGTGGCTTGCGTCAAACACTCGCCGCCTCAGCACCATGGATGGCCGCCCTCTCAACACAACAGCGTGCTGCTGATCAAAGGACGAGACGTTTATGCTCACCGCCTCCGCCATTTTTTTGTTCACGCTGGTCTTGGTCATCTGGCAACCCAGAGGTCTGGGCATCGGCTGGAGTGCCACATTGGGCGCAGCGCTGGCCCTGATCACAGGGGTTGTGAAGCTGGATGATATCCCTCTGGTCTGGGGCATTATCTGGAACGCCACAGCCACCTTTATCGCGGTCATTATCATCAGCCTGCTACTGGACGAAGCCGGTTTTTTTCAGTGGGCGGCCCTGCATGTAGCGCGCCTGGCCAATGGCAAGGGGCGGCGCCTTTTTGCTTTTACCGTGCTGCTGGGTGCCGCCGTGTCGGCCCTGTTTGCCAATGACGGCGCGGCCCTTATTCTCACACCCATCGTGATGTCGATACTGCTCGCCTTACGCTTTTCGCCCGCCTCAACCCTGGCGTTTGTCATGGCCGCCGGGTTTATTGCCGATACCGCCAGCTTGCCTCTGGTGGTCTCAAACCTGGTCAACATCGTTTCGGCGGACTACTTCGGGCTGAGTTATAGCGCGTACGCCTCGATCATGGTGCCGGTGAACATGGTGGCAGTCGCCGCCACCCTCGCGGTGTTGTACGGGTTTTACCGCCGCGACATCCCGCACAGCTATTCACAAGACGACTTGCAAGAACCTCGACAGGCCGTGCGCGACGTCATGACCTTTCGCGCAGGCTGGGGCGTGCTGATTCTGTTGCTGGCGGGCCTGTTTGTACTGGAACCCATGGGCATTCCCATCAGTGCCATTGCTGCGGTGTGCGCCGTTATTTTGCTGGCGGTCGCTGCCCGTGGGCGCATCATTTCGACCCGCCGCGTGGTTCGCGAAGCCCCTTGGCAGATCGTTCTTTTCTCGCTGGGTATGTACCTGGTGGTCTACGGGTTGAAAAACGCTGGCCTGACACACTATCTGACCCTGGCCCTTAACCATCTGCTCGACTCCAATCTGTTGCTGGTCACGCTGGGCACGGGGTTTCTCTCGGCGTTTCTGTCATCGGTCATGAACAACTTGCCTGCCGTATTGATTGGCGCCCTGTCGATACACGCCAGTGAGGCCAGCGGAGTCATGCGTGAGGCCATGATCTATGCCAACGTCATCGGCGCCGATCTGGGCCCGAAAATAACCCCTATCGGCAGCCTGGCAACCCTGTTGTGGCTGCACGTTTTGCAGCGCAAAGGCATTCGCATCACTTGGGGTTACTACTTCAAGACAGGCGTGATTCTGACCCTGCCGATTCTGTTCATCACCTTGTCGGCCCTGGCCTTGCGCCTGAGCCTTTAACCCTCTGCCCAACCAGTGAGCAACTTTATGCGGATCCTGTTTATGTGCACGGCCAACAGCTGTCGGAGCATTTTGTCCGAGGCCATGTTTAACCACCTCGCCCCTGGAGGCGTTCAAGCCTTCAGTGCCGGGAGCTTTCCCAAGGGCCAGGTTCTGCCGCGCAGTTTGAGCACACTGCAACAAGCCGGTATCAGCATCGCGGGCTTGAGCAGCAAGGGCAATGAAGCCTTCGAAAGCAACCCGCCCGACATCGTGATTACCGTCTGCGACAAAGCAGCGGGCGAAGCCTGCCCTGTGTACTTTGGTCCAGCGATCAAAGCCCACTGGGGGCTTGAGGATCCATCAGAAGTGGTTGGCGATGAAGCAGCAATTTCAGCGGCTTTCGACGCGACCCTGGCGCTTATTGAAAAACGTTGCCGCGCCCTGCTGGCCCTGCCTTTTGCCCAGCTGGACAGTGCAAGCCTGAAGCAGCACCTGGACCGCATCAGCACCCTCTAACCGGAGCTCCCATGACCGATCAACTGCCTAATCTCGACACCTCATTGGCCACCGGCACGCTGGTAGATGCCGACGTGCATAAACCCCGAATCCTGCTGTTATACGGCTCAACACGCGAACGTTCGTTCAGCCGCTTACTGGTTGAAGAAGCCGCCAGATTGCTGGAGCACTTCGGCGCCGAAACCCGGATTTTCAACCCCAGCGGGTTGCCTTTGCCGGACGACGCCCCCGTCGATCACCCAAAAGTGCAGGAACTGCTAGAACTGATGCAGTGGTCTGAAGGCCAGGTCTGGTGTTCACCGGAACGCCATGGCGCCATGTCTGCGGTGTTCAAGGCGCAAATTGACTGGGTGCCTCTGGCCTTGGGAGCCGTGCGCCCCACCCAGGGTAAAACCCTGGCGGTGATGCAGGTCTGTGGCGGCTCGCAATCATTCAACGTGGTTAACCAACTGCGAGTGCTGGGGCGCTGGATGCGGATGTTCACTATCCCGAACCAGTCGTCAGTCCCCAAGGCCTATCTTGAGTTTGATCAACACAACCGTATGCAACCCTCTGCCCTGTATGACCGGGTGGTGGACGTGATGGAAGAACTGGTCAGGTTCACGCTGCTGCTCAGAGAGCGCCCTGACCTGGTGGACCGCTACTCGGAGCGCAAGGAATCAGCTGAAGCACTGACTCAACGGGTTAATCAACGCTCCATTTAGTCGTCAGCGCCACACCGCAGACCCGATATGCCAAAATCGCCCTTTTGCCCAGAACGAGCGTTTGATGGACTCACGTGAGTGCCGCGCATTCGGGCTGACAAGGAACCGCAGTTGAACGAACACACATTGTCCATGCGCCTGGAGCGCGTGGCGGCGCACGTGCCCGTTGGGGCCCGATTTGCAGATATTGGCTCGGATCATGGCTATCTGCCGGTGGCGCTTGTACACCGTGGAATCCTCTGCGCAGCAGTCGCAGGTGAAGTGGCGTTAACGCCCTTCCATGCCGCACAACGCACCGTGCGCGAGAACCAGCTTGAACAGCAGATTACAGTGCGCCTGGCCAACGGTCTGGCAGCCATTGAACCGTCCGACGGCATCACCGCCGTCAGCCTGTGCGGCATGGGTGGCGAGACCATTCGCGACATTCTCGACAGTGGCAAGGCGCACCTGCGCGGTGAGGAACGCCTGATTCTGCAACCCAATGGCGGCGAACAACCACTGCGCCAATGGCTGATGGACAACCACTACCGCATCGTCGCTGAAGAGGTGCTGCAGGAAAACCGCTTTTACTACGAAATCATCGTTGCTGAACGCAGCGGCCCCGTGACCTACAGCGCCGAAGCACTGTATTTCGGGCCGCTGCACTTAGAGGCCCGTAGCCCGGTATTCCTGGCCAAGTGGCAGCGCATCCTGGGCGAGCGGCAAAAAACCTTGAGCCAGCTCACCCGTGCACGACACACCATCCCCGAGCACAAACGGCAAGACCTCGCCCAACAGATACGCTGGATCACTGAATTGCTGGCCTGACTATTAATCCAGGTCAGCCGCCTCATGCCGCTCAGGCACCTGGCTGGCCTCATCGCCCCACGTCCGGTTAACCCGCAGACCGCGAATCACCGCCGGGCGCTTGGCAATTTCTTCAGCCCAGCGCTGCACATGGGTGTATTCGTGGGCCGACAGGAACTCAGCCGCCGAGTACACCGTGTTGCGCACCAGTTGACCGTACCAGGACCAGACCGCGATATCGGCGATGGTATAGGTGTCGCCCGCCAGATACGGGCTTTCAGCCAGACGACGGTCCAGCACATCCAGTTGCCGCTTGACCTCCATGGTGAAGCGGTTGATCGGGTACTCGAGCTTTTCGGGCGCATACGCATAGAAATGTCCAAAACCGCCGCCCAGATAAGGCGCAGCACCCATCTGCCAAAACAGCCAGTTGAGGGTTTCGGTACGTCCGGCCAGATCGGTCGGGATAAACGCGCCGAATTTTTCAGCCAGGTACAGCAAAATGGAACCCGACTCAAACACCCGAATGGCAGGCTCTACGCTACGGTCCAGCAAGGCTGGAATCTTGGAGTTCGGGTTGACCGCGACAAACCCGCTGGAGAACTGATCCCCCTCGCCGATACGGATCAACCAGGCATCGTACTCAGCCCCGGAATGCCCCGATGCCAGCAACTCCTCCAGCAGAATCGTCACCTTCACCCCATTGGGTGTGGCCAGCGAATACAACTGCAATGGATGCTTGCCTACCGGCAGCTCCTTGTCATGCGTGGGCCCGGCAACCGGGCGATTGATACTCGCAAAATGGCCGCCAGACGGAGCGTTGTTTGTCCAGACTTTAGGCGGAACGTACGGTGTATTGCTCAAGAGACGGACCTCATCGGTTGTGTGCTGAGAAGGCATGAGCCCGAAAAATCATGTCCGGGCTCAATGGGCACAGCACACCATAGTCGGCAAGGGAATGCTACAGCGGCGTGTCTGGGGCGTGGGTGCAGGGTTATGGAATACGAATACCCAAGGCATTCAAGGTCTGGGTGTCCATTGCGCCATTGACCGTCAGTGCATTGTCCATCTGAAACGACATCAACGCGCCACGCGTCCCTTTGCCCATCATTCCGTCAATTTTGCCGAAGTAGTACTTGCGCACCATCAGCGCCGTTTGCACACGCATGACCAGATTGTTTTTCTGCGCTTCGCTAGGTCGAGTTCGGGTCGTGCTTGGGTTGTTGGCCGAGCCTGAAGGCCCATAAAGCGAATTAGACGTCGAAGATCCAGTAGAACCACTGGAACTGCTGTGTGTCGAGCTTGGCGCTGTATAACTGCGAGTACTGGCAGGCGGCGGGCTGTAATAGCGAGGCGCGCTATAGCCGCCTGAACCGCTGTAATGAGAACTGTGGGAGCTGTGTGAACGGTGAGAGCTGTGTGAGCGATGCGCGGCATACATGTTGATTGCATCCGGGGCATTGAGCGTGTCCGCGAAAACAGGTGACTGGCCGTTACCCCTTGGCTCCCAGCTCGCATCAGCGAGTGGTAGCGAGTTGGTCTGTGCAAAGGCAGTACCCGCGACGGGAAGTAAAGTGATCCCCCCAAGCAAAATTTTCCAGCGATCAAGCAGTTTCACTGTGCGCTCCTTGCATAGGCACTGAATGCCTCGGTAGAAAGTGGTTGCACACCACGGCTTTGCCAGCGCGCGGAGTGAGATTTAAAGAAACCGGAACACTGTTTATTCGCAACGCATTGTTGGCAAGCATCGATAAACAGATTCTTCCAGTCGGAAATGCTCTGCCGGGTGAAACGCCACAAATGTTCAGGCACCAGGCATAACGGCAGGTTATATAGGGAGACAGGCAAGCCACGGTTATGCAGAAAATAGACTGCCTGAGTGAGCGAATCCTGATAGTCCATCGGGTCTATCCAGAGCGCCTCATAATGCTTTCTGGCGAGCCCCGTGCTTTCGATCCCCATCAATGCAACATGCCGAACAAACGGTAAATTACGGAAGATGTAGTGCGCGAGCTCTGGCAATCTTGGCGTCGTCAATTGGCTCAGCACCACGCGGATCTCGACAATCTGGTTGGCACGAGCAAGGTTGTACAGCCCTTGCAGGGTTTCACTGAATGCACCGGGCGCCTGCACAACGTGGTCGTGGTCACTGGCGTTATCGGCATACAGCGGTATGCCCCAACTGAGCTGGGGGTGATCAATGGATGTGAGTGATTCGATCCAGTCAGGGTCTTTGAACAGTCGGCCATTGCTCAACACATGAATGGATTTAAGCGCCAGCACGGCTTTGCATTTGGCCAGGATTTCCAGCAAACCGTCACGATAAAGCGTCGGCTCCCCGCCACTGATACCGAGGTTTTCTTCGCCTGGATCCATCAAATCAATGAGGCGAAGGTTTTCCTCAATATGCCATCGATCATCAATGTCTTTGGGTGGCTGGGAACACATCAGGCACAGACTGTTGCACCGGTCTGTCATGAACAACAAATTGCTGTCAGAACCGCGCCGATACAGGACGCGCACCAGCGAATTACCGGGCGTCAGTGCAATAACATCACCTGGGCGAACAACATCCGGGTCTTTGGGCGAGTGAATCAACAACCTGTCGACGCCTGCGTGACCGTCCCATTGTTCAGGAATGAGAAAACCTGCAACTGGCAGCGATAGCAGTTGTGGATTGCGTTGCAACTCGACCGCAGGTGACCACAACAAAAGATCATCAAAGCCCACATCTCCCGCACACACAGCCGTGCCCTGCTCAATGAGTTCTTCGAGAGAGATGACCTTAAGCAATCTGGGTTCGGTTAAATGCTGAATCTCAACATGAGTGTCTTTGCGCAGCATCATCAACCCCGATAGCCAGCCAAACCGACATCGGCATAGCTGCGTCGGTTAAGCCAGGAAAGCAGGACACGCTGAACGTCATCATCGGTATCTCGCAGCAACCCAAAGAGATGCTTTAGCAGCCCCATATTTTTCTTGCAGAAACTGCTAAAACTGCGGTGCCCGACGGGATCGCCCTGACGTGCAAAGTGTTCAACGGGATCAGCACCGCAAAACGCAACAAACGCGCAGTCTGAACAGCCCGGAAGGGTTTCAGCGACGCCACTGCTTAGCAGAGCCTCCATAACGGGAGAACGCAGCAGCTCAGACAACGGTTGATGCACGCTGCCCAGGCGAAGCCCCTCCTCGCCCATTTCCAACAGCATTCGTGCTTCGTCAGAGGGATACACGTAGCCGTCGTAGTTGTACACCAGCGCCGCAGTCCCCGCGCCCGTGGGCGAACGCAGATCCAAATAGCCCGATGAAAATGGCGTCAAGATATTCTTCAGCAACAAACTCGCATAGCTTTCTGACAGGTACACGCCCTGCTGATTAAGCTCCAGCAGATAAGCCAGAGCCTCCTTGTAAAACGCCAAATAGCGCTCTATCGGATAATCCAGCCGCTGCGCACTTCTTGAAGCAAAACCATAAGGGCTCAAGGGTCGCAATGAAATGCTGGAGAAGCCCTGCTTAACGTACTCATCGATGATGGCCCGTGGTTGCTCAAGGCTTCTGGCCGTCAAAGTGGTCAACGCCGACACAGCGTCGTGCCCCAAGTGCTCACGAACACGGCGGATACCTTCAAGCGTTCGCTCGAACGAGTTTCGGGTCGGTGTCGGGCGATTAGCGTTGTGTAAAGACGCTGGCCCATCGAGCGACGTTGAAAACTGGATTCGATGGAGCTTGGCGAAATCGAGAATATCGTCAGTCAAGTGATAAAGCGTCGTCGTAATCACGAACTGAATATCTCGTTGCTCCAGCACGTTTCGTTCAACCACCCACTCAACAATTTGCCGGACACGCTCGAAGGCCAGTAGCGGTTCCCCACCCTGAAACTCAACGGTGAGTACGCGAGAGTTCGATTCAAACATGCGCTCAACAGCAGCCCGTGCATCTGCTTCAGACAAGTCGTGCCCTGAACCGCCCAGAGGGGCGCGAGAAACCTGACAGTACTGGCACGTGTGATTGCAGCGCAAAGTCACCACAAACAGATGCAGCGCCGGGCCCTGAAAGAGAAAATCCTTGCGACTGCGGTACTGCGCGGCCATCTGTGGCAAGGGATCATGCCTGCCGGGCTCGTAAATGAAATGCCGGGCTAGCAAATCCCTGTAAAACGCAGAGCCCGATTGCAAACGCTTAAAGCCAAGGTCCTGGAGCTGTGGGTCAGAGACCCAAAGGTACTCACCCGTTTCAGAGGTGATCAACACATCCCGGTCACTTTCGGCCTGCATACGCATAAAGCGAAATGGCAGCAGACGATAACTGCTGGTATCAGAAGCGATCAGCGTCATTGAGGCAGCCCGCACCCAGTCAATGCCGCACGCGCCAGCACCTCTCGCAACCCGGCAGTTTCGCGGTTGATATGGTTACGCAGGGCAAAATCATTCAAATGCTGCAACACCAGCGGCCGTACGCGTGCGCTGGGCAAGGTGAGCTGATCTTGAGACGGGAAAATCGACAGCTTGACCTGACCGGGCTCAACAGAGACTTCAATAGCCAATGTATCCGCCAGGCTATAAGCCGCCCGCTGCACCACCCCAAGCGGGTAAGCCGCCTCGCAGACGTGCATGATTACCGGCCAATTCATCGAGATCGATCCTTGAAGACGCTGAAAAAGGTGCGGATTCTGACAAGAGAGAAGGCAATTGGCTAGTATCCAATTGTTTAATTGAAGGAATCGTGAAATCGACGCCTGAAACACTTGAAAGCCTTCAACTCCCCTGCCGCAAAACTTGCATCATCTGCTCAACAACCACGGCTTCGACAGCGCCCTGACTGGCGCCTTGCTCAAAAGCAGCGCAACACATTTCTGTGTCGCCGTCGATAATTCGGTAAACAGCAATGACACTGCCTGGCCCGCAGCCTGTGTGCCCTGTCAGGGTATAACCACCCGCAATTGCTCCCTGCATCACCCCCAGCCCATAGCCCGGTGTGATCCAGGGTCGTCCGGGAATCAGGCCGCCCACTACTCGTGCTGTCTGCATGCCCTGAAGCAAGGTTGTAGGGAGCAGGTCTGTACACAAGAGTCGATCGAGAAATAGCGCCGCTTGCGAGACAGGGCCGATCAACAGACCGTGATACACCCAGGCGGGATCATAAGTTGAGGCGCTTCCAGGAATGAAGGCTGGCAAGTCTGATCGTGACTTGGCAAAGCGAACGTTTGACAGACCCAGAGGAGCAAGCGCCCGCTGCATCACCGCGTCATCAAGCGCCAGACCCGTCAGGCGCTCAATTAGCCTGCCGATATGCCAGTAGCCCACGTTCGAATACCGCCAACCGGTTCCGGGATTGTATCGAAGTCGGGTACCGTCGAGGCGTTGCATCATTTCATCAGCAGACCAGGCTGGTTCGCCGTTGCTAACGGCTGTGTGATAGTCAACAAGTTCACCATAATCAGCCAGGCCCGCCTCATGCCGCAGTAGCTGGCGTAATGTGAACGGCTGATCAAGTATTGGCTCATCCAGGCTGACCAGCCTGTCACGTACTAACGTTAAAGCCGTCGCAGCCAGGACTGTTTTAGTAAAGCTCCACCAAGGGACCATCAGATCTGATGGGGCAGACGATTGAGGCTGACCGTTTGATATGAGTGAACTGAGCATTGGCTTCCTTGGCGTGTTGAGCGGATCGACACGATATCCCATTCACTCTTCCTGAACGTAGCCTCACCAAGCTCGGCAGCTATCCAATCCGTAGGAGCGAGCTTGCCTCGCGATCTTTTGATCTTAAAGGCAACGCCGTCACGCCACGATCGGCTGAGTGAGGGATGCTTTCACAATAAACTTGTACAAACTATTTGTTTTGTACAAGAATTCGCACTCACTATCCTTGAGTGCATTCTGCAGATGAGAGCCACACCGCCATCGGACCGTAACGCCAAGCCTGGCCGGTTATGCCTGGTCTTGGGCGACCAATTATCTTTCGACCTGGCCTCACTGCAGGGGCTGGATAAAGAGCGCGATACGGTGCTGCTGGTCGAGGTGATGGAGGAAGCCAGTCATGTGCCCCATCACCCACAAAAAATCACCCTGATTTTCAGCGCTATGCGTCATTTTGCCGAAGCCTTGCAGCAGAGGGGCATCAAGGTGCAGTACGTGAAGCTGGATGATCCGGACAATACCGGCTCAGTACCCAGTGAGTTGCACCGCTGGCAAGCACAGCTTCAACCGTATGAAATCCACCTGACAGAATGCGGCGACTGGCGTCTGGAGCAATCCATCAAGGATTGCGGCCTGGTTGTTCAGTGGCATTGCGATGATCGCTTTCTGTGCTCACGTACCGAGTTCTCTCGCTGGGCTCAGGGTAAAAAGCAGCTGCGCATGGAGTTCTTTTACCGCGAGATGCGTCGCAAGAGCCGGTTGTTGCTCAATGGTGACGGCAGCCCGGTTGGCGGCGCCTGGAACTTTGATGCAGAAAACCGCAAGGCATTGCCCAAGGGAGTCAGGCCTCCTTCGCCCGCCCGTTTCACCCCGGATGCAATCACCCAGGAGGTGCTGGCGCTGGTCGCAAAGTACTTCTCCGGTCACTATGGTGCCCTCGACACGTTCGATTATCCGGTGACTCACGCCGAAGCTCAGACCCTTTGGGATTACTTCCTGGATTGGGGTTTGGCAGCTTTTGGCGACTATCAAGACGCCATGGCCAGCGATGAGCCTTTTCTGTTCCACACCCGTATCAGCGCGGCGCTGAATATTGGCTTGCTGGATCTTCGCCAGTTGTGCAGCGATGTGGAGTCGGCCTACTGGGCCGGCAATATTGCGCTCAACGCCGCCGAAGGCTTTATTCGGCAATTGATCGGCTGGCGTGAGTATGTGCGGGGCGTGTACTGGCTGAAGATGCCTGACTATGCACACGGCAATGCTTTCGGAAATACGAGGCCGCTGCCAGAGTTCTACTGGACAGGCAACACGCAGATGAACTGCATGCGCCAGGCCATCAACCAGAGCCTTGAGCACGCCTACGCTCACCACATCCAACGGCTGATGGTCACCGGCAATTTCGCCCTGCTCGCCGGGATCGCTCCAAGCGCAATCTGCGAGTGGTATCTGGCGATCTATATGGACGCCTTCGACTGGGTGGAGCTGCCCAACACCCTGGGTATGGTCATGCACGCCGATGGCGGTTATCTGGGTTCCAAACCCTATTGCGCGAGTGGCCAGTACATCAAACGCATGTCTGACTATTGCCGTGGCTGCGCCTACAAAGTGAGTGAAAGCACCACAGACGACGCCTGCCCGTTCAACGCGCTCTATTGGCACTTTTTGATGCGTCACGGCGACCGCCTGCGCGGCAATCAACGCATGGGCATGATCTACAAAAACCTCGACCGCATGCCTGAATCCAAACAGCAAGCGCTGTGGGACCGCGGCCAGTTGTTGCTCACTGCCTTGGACAACGGTGAGTCGTTGTGAAAAAAAGTGAGCTGCCAGTCAAAACCTGCGCCACCTGCGGGCTGCTGTTTACCTGGCGCAAGAAATGGGCTCGCTGCTGGGAGGATGTGCGCTACTGCTCGGAGCGTTGTCGACGGAGCAAGAAGAAACCTGACAGTCTTTGACATGCGAAACAGACAGGACCTGGGGATTCGCCGCTCACCTGAGCGGCGCTCCTGCGGCCCGCATTGCAGCTTGCGATCCTTGTCAACGACTACGTTGCTCGCCAATAAGAATGTCTTCAAAAAATGCCCCGACCGGTTCTGTGGGGTGACACAGCTGAATTTCCAGCACCCAGACCATTTCGCTCGGGACGATCTCGACCTCTGCCAGCTTGTCCTGCCCGAACAGGGCATGGGGGAAGTCGGCAATGCGGTGCCCGGCCAGGTTGCGTTCAAGGCGCCAGCCTTTGGTATGGGCACTTTTCTCTGCGAAATCATACAGCTCGCGCCCGGTTAGCCCGCGGTGCCAGGCGTCGCGGGTTTCGCCGAACACTTGGTGCAGCGCCTTGACGCAGTCCTCATACAGCCGGTGCTCACCGAAGACAAACGTGTCGCCATAATCACCTTCATAGCCATCCCACACCGGGCCAAGGTCGACCACCGCGATGTCGGTGGCGCGCAGCTTGCGCTGTGGGTCAATGCCTTGGCGCGGGGTGCGGATGGTGTCGTCGCCAAAACGTATATAGGTCGGGTGCCAGGTGTGGGATGCCCCCATGCTCTGCAAGGTCTGACTGGCCATATCAAGAGCTTGCGCGGTGGTCATGCCGACTTTCAATTGCTCAGCGATGGCGGCCAATGCCCGTACCGTTTGCTCGCGGGCTGCGAGCATGCCATCCAGTGAGTAGCGCGGACCGACTTTTTCCAGCACCGGGTCCAATGCCTTCAATGATGAAGCTGGCGGTAATGCCCCGCTGGGGACGAAAGCTTCAGCGACAAAACGATGGGCCTGCACACCCGAAGCCAGGCAGGTTTCACGCACCTGATTGATCATCGCGCTATTGCCACAGGCATAGATTTGGCTATCGGACCAGTTGTGCGGTTGTGCCTGCGCGACCTGCTGTACGCGGGCGTCTGCCGACAGCACCCGATGCCACTTAAAACGTGGATGGGCGCGGCTGGCCTGTTCCAGAAACTCAGTATCGTAGAAGTCTTCTGGCGCTGAATTACCCCAATACAAGGTAACTTCGGCATCACGGTCCAACGCCGTTAGCAGCATCGGCTTGATGCCGGCATACCCGGTACCGGTGGCGAACAACACAACCGGGCGCTCGTCCTCATGCTGCCAGGTGCACGCGCCGACAGGACCTTCCAGGGTGAGCACATCGCCCACTTGCAGGGCTGCCAGAATACCCTCGGAAAACAGTCCACCACTGACCTGACGAATATGAAACACACACTGACCCTGGTCCTGTGCAGGCAGATTGGCCACGGAGAAACAGCGGCTATCGCCCTCATCGAGGCGAAATCTGACGTACTGGCCGGCGCGTACTTCAAGGGGCTGAGCGGGCAGCAAGACCAGTTCGACAATATCCATGCTCAGTGCCCGCTTGCTGATCACCCGTGAGCTGACGTCCCGCACCGGCGCGTCCAACGACCAACCGGGTATTTCCAGGCGCATGTCACTGCAGGCATGGCTCTGGCACAGCAACATCTCGTCCGCCGCCAGCGGGTAGCAAGGGGCTGGAGCGTCTGGCGCGAGCTGCTTTGCGCGGTAGTGACCTGAAACCACCTTGACCTTGCACGACCCGCATGCACCACGCCTGCAAGAAAACGGCACCGAGAGACCGCTGGCCAGCATGGCGTCGAGGAGTAATTGATCGGCGGCTTGAAACGATTTGCCCGAGGGCAACAACTCTACGACATGGCGGTTCTGCATAAACACCTCAGGGCAATTGAGGTTCGATTGTTGCGTTAGACTAGGACCCCAAGAACCTCCAGTTTTGGATAATTTATATGGTCCAGCTTCGTAAATGGCGCCCGCTGCTCAAACTCGATGGCGCGCAACCGCAAGCGTCATACCGAAAGATCATCGAAGGGTTAGTGAGCGCGATTGTCGAAGGCCGTCTGCGCCCCGGTACGTTGTTGCCCGGCACGCGGGAAATGGCCCGTCTGCTGGACGTCAATCGCAAGACGGTGATCCTTGCCTACGAAGAGGCAGTGACCAAAGGCTGGTTGGTCAGCCTTCAGCGTCGCGGCACGTTCGTCAGCACGCAACTGGCGCCAGGAAAGGTTGCGGCCCCCAGTGCACCCACATCATTTGCCCTGGTGCTCAAGCCAACCCCTGCCGCGATCTATTTCGACCCGGGCGAGCAGGTCATCGCGTTGCAACATCAGGCCGGGGCGCTGTTTTTCGATAATGGTGCCTCTGACCATCGCTTGCTGCCCCAAGCAGTGCTGCACCGTTACTACCGCAACGCTTTGCGCAACAGCTTCACTACCAACACCGTGCGCCATGGCAGCGAGAGCAGCAGCCAGTACCTGCGCAAAGCCCTGGCCGAAATGCTGCGCCATAATCGCGGCCTGGCGGTGGACGCCCAGCAGATTTGCCTGACCCAAGGCGTACAGATGTCGCTGTATCTGACGGCCAGCGTGATGCTAAAACCCGGCGATGTGGTGGTGGTCGAACGCCTGAGCTACCCCCCGGCCTGGGAAATTTTCCGTCAGTTAGGCGCGCGATTGGTCACCGTGGACCTGGATGACGAAGGTTGCCGAATCGATCAGCTCGCAGACTTGTGCCGGCTGCACAGCGTGCGGATGGTCTATCTCACTCCTCACCACCAGTTCCCTACCACCGTCAGCCTGCGTGCCGGGCGTCGTCAGCAACTCCTGGAATTGGCCCGACTGCATGATTTCTGCATCATCGAAGAAGACTATGACCATGAGTACCACTTTGCCGGCCGCCCCTATTTGCCTCTGGCCAGCGACAGCGCGCAACGGCATGTGATCTACATCGGCTCGCTGTCCAAATCGTTGGGCAGCACATTTCGTTGCAGCTACATCGTTGCCCCGCCAAATCTCATCCAGGCCCTTGAGCATACCGCCGCGGTGACCTTGGGCCAGGGCGATGCCGTCATGCAGCGAATGCTGGCGGACTTGATCAACGACGGCGAACTGAAGAAGCATCTGCGCCGGGTCTCCAGAGAATACCGCCAGCGCCGGGACACGATGCTCAGTTGCCTGCGGGAAGCGTTTGCCGAGCAGATATCCGTGCAGGAACCGGAAGGAGGACTGGCGCTGTGGGTGAGGTTCGCTGACTCAATCGACGTGAACTTGCTGGTTGAAAAAGCCCTGGAGCTGGATCTGGTGATACGCAACGCTCGCCAGTTTTCGCCCGACGGTCACCCTGAAAACGCCCTGCGCCTGGGCTTTGCCTCGCTCAACCAGGAGGAAATCCGCAGCGCTACACAGCGCCTGGCCCAGGCGGCGCAGGCGATCAAGCGGTAAAACGCATTTACAACACCTCTTTATCCACCCGGGTTTGCTCCGCAGCAATAACCCGACCGTCCGCCGCCACTGGTTGCATGAGCGGCAGCGGTTGCTGTGTCACGGTATCCAGCAGTCGTGAATGAGCTTCGTGCGGCTCGAACAGGTGCTGCTCCCCCCATTGGCGCAGCGCCACCACCAAGGTAAACAGGCTCTCGCCCTTGGCTGTCAGCACGTACTCCTGATACGACGTGCCATCGGATGCCGGGCGCACCTGCAAAATATCCGCTTCAACCAGCGCCTTGAGGCGCTGGGTCAGAACACTGCGGGCCACCCCCAGGCCACTTTGAAAATCGCCAAACCGGCGCACGCCATCGAAGGCGTCCCGCACGATCAATAATGACCAGCGATCTCCAATCAAGTCGACCGTTCGTGCCACAGGGCAGGTTTGCGCTGAAGGGTTGTGGGTTTTGCTCATGCCGGTTCCTTGGTGTGTCGGACATCAGATCGAATCAAAAAGCAGTTTCATTTTAAGACTGAAAGACCTAGAATCAAATCGGTCTTTTTTTGAGACTGGATTAACCAAAGGTTCGACTATGTCCATTGATCAATGCCTGTCCACCCGCCCCTTGACGCCTGGACCCGCGAATACGCCCATGCCGCGCAGCCTGGTGGGGCTGTTTGCCTGCGCGAGCGGGTTGAGCGTCGCTAACGTCTATTATGCCCAACCGTTACTGGATCAAGTGGCCACCGATTTTGCCATTAGCCAGGCTGCGGTTGGCGGTGTCATCACTGCTACTCAAGTCGGCAGCGTACTCGCGTTGCTGCTGATTGTGCCGCTGGGCGACCAGATGGACCGTCGCTCCTTGATGTTGATGCAGATTGTCGCCCTGATCGGCGCACTGTTCTGTGTAGGTATGACGCACTCCCCGACGGTGATGTTAGTCAGCATGCTGGCCATCGGTCTTATGGGCACGGCCATGACCCAAGGCCTGATTGCCTATGCCGCGACGGCCTGTTTGCCGCAAGAGCGCGGGCGCGTAGTGGGGACAGTTCAAGGCGGGGTCGTTATCGGTCTGCTGCTGTCACGGCTGGCCGCCGGATTGATCGCGGACATGGCCGGTTGGCGCTGGGTGTATCTGGGCGCGGCGCTGGTGATGGTGGCTCTGGCGGTTACGCTCTGCAGATCGCTGGTTTCGCAGCGTCCTTCTACGCCTCCCATGCCCTACCCGAAGCTGGTGTTTTCAATGTTCACGTTATTGAAAAACGATCGCGTCCTGCAAATCCGCGGCATGCTTGCGCTGTTTATATTTGCGGTGCTGAGCATCTTCTGGAGCGCGCTGGTTTTTCTGCTGACGAGCCCGCCCTACTCCTTTTCGCACACCACCATCGGCACCTCTGGTCTGGTCGGTGTGGTCGGTGCTTTGGCGGCGGCACGTGCAGGCGTGTTGGCGGACAAAGGGCTGGGTCAATGGACCACCGGTTTATCACTGGCGCTGCTAATACTGGCCTGGCTGATGCTTGCGCTCACCCCCTGGTCCATCCTGTGGCTGGTCCTTGGCGTGGTGGTGCTGGACCTTGGAGCCCAAGCCATTCATGTCACCAATCAGAGCATGATTTTCAGTACCAGCACGGGTTCACACAGCCGGGTGGTTGGCTGCTACATGCTGTTTTATGCCGTGGGCAGCGGCCTCGGCGCACTCGCCTCGACCACCCTCTACACACTGTATGGGTGGACGGGCGTTTGCGCGCTGGGCGCCAGCGTCAGTCTGGCAGCGCTGGTGTTCTGGGGGCTGACGCTAAAAGGCACTCAAAGCACTTGATAGCGACTTTGCACAAAGCCGTTATCGGACATCGCCGAGTCGATCAGGCGTAGTTTCTGTTCGGTGCCTAGCGGGCCAAACAAGGGGATACCCCGGCCCAGCAACACGGGAATGCGGGTGATGACGAGCTCATTGATCAGGCCTGCCGCAAGAAAAGCCTGAACGGTCTGCCCACCGTCGATGTACAGATGCTTCATACCGCGAGCCGCCAACTGCGCCACGATATCGGCCGGCTCGCCTGCCAATACTTCAACCTTGCCTTGCAAGGGCTCAGGCAGGCTCACGCCTAGACGAGAAAGCACGATGACTGCTTTATCCGCATAAGGCCACTCAGGAAATGACAGCACCTTGTCCAGGGTTTTGCGCCCCATGACCAACGCATCGATGCTGCTCATAAAGTCTTCGTAGCTAAGGCCATTCAACGCAGGGCACTCATACTCAGGCGAGTGCAGCCACTCAATATCGCCATCTTCCCGAGCGATAAAACCGTCTACGCTGGCGGCGATAAACACCGAGCATTTGATATCCATAACCTGCAGCTCCTTTTTTTGGGCGCCGTTTATAGCATGAACGGCACCACGAAAGCTGCGCTGATTAGCGCGATAGCGCTGTGCTTAGTCACTCGCAGGTCCTGATCGCTGCACGGCGATGCACTTGATCTCCACCAGTAAACCGGGCTTGGCCAGTTCACTGACGCCAATACAGGTCCATGCGCAGGTGTTGCGGGGGAACAGGCTGTCTTTCACCTGCCTGAACAGCGGCATGTGCTGGTTCATGTCGATGTGATAGGTGGTCATTTCGACCACATCCTCAAAGCCACAGCCACCGGCTGCGAGCACCTGGCGAAGGTTTTCCCAGGCGGCCAAAAACTGTTGCTCGGGGTCTTCTATCACCTGTAAATCCGCCGTGCGCCCGACCTGACCTGCGCAATACAGCGTTGTGCCGACTTTGACCGCAGGCGCATAACCGGCGCGCTCAGCCAGCAATATCATGGTGTCTGGAACGATGATCTGGCGATCACTCATGGTGTTCACTCCCAACCCACCGCTTTGGCGATGGGCGCAGCTTGCTGGCAAACGTTAACAGGGACTCAAGGTTCCTGACGGGTTGGCGCAATGACGATTTCGCGAATACACACGCCTTGCGGCTGTGAATAGGCGTAGCTGATGGCTCTGGCGACATCTTCTGGCGACAGCACAACACCGCCCATGCCTTGCTTCCACTCTTGATAGCCGTCCTTGATGCTTTCGTCTGTGGTGTGGCCCAGCAGCTCAGTTTCTACCGCGCCTGGCGCGATGGTCACGACCCGCACGTTGCTTGGTGAGAGTTCTTCGCGCAGGTTTTCGGACAACCCGTGGACCGCAAATTTGGTGCCCACATAGACGGCATGATTCGGGAAGGTTTTATGCCCGGCCACTGAACCGATGTTGATGATGGTGCCGTGCTTGCGCGCAACCATGCCGCTTGCCACGGCCAGTACGCCGTTGAGCAGGCCGCGTACGTTGACGTCGAGCATTGTGTCCCATTGAGACGGGTCCTGTTCGCTCATGCTGCCCAGCAGCATCACGCCCGCATTGTTGACGATGGCATCCACCGGGCCGAATTGTTCTTCGGCCTGTTTCACCGCGTTAACTACCGCCTCGCGGTCGGTCACGTCTACCGACAAGACCAGCGTATTGGGCAATTGCAGCGCCAGCATGGGTTCCAGTCGGCGGGCCAGCAACAACAATGGGTGGCCTTCGCTCGAGAGCAGACGTGCGGTTGCCAGGCCAATCCCGGAGCTCGCACCCGTGATAACGATCAGAGGTTTTGAAGTAGTAGTCATAGCAGGTGCTGCCCCTCAGGTTTCCAAAAGACCGATGTCTATCAGCGATTCAAGGTCGCCATTTTAGAGACCCAAGATCACAAAAAAAAGTTTTCGTCGCTCTGAACGCAGAGCAATCGACGACATCTTGAACCACTTGGCAAATTGACAACGCGGCCTTAAAACCGATGAACACATACCCGTAGCAGTTGACGAGCTTTGCGAGGCCACGTCCGGCTGCGCAGCAGTCGTAAAACCATGCTCTGCGGTGTGTCAGTTGAACCTGAGACGTAGCCTCGCGGTGCTCGTCAACTGCTACGAAGGGTTGGGGTGCTCTTTTCAAAGCGGATATCACCCTCGGGCAGGTTCTTCACAGGCTGCCAGCCAAGTGCTCGATAAAAGCCATTGGCGCGGCTGGCTTCAGCGGTTTCCAGCCATATCGTGGAGTGCTGCTCAAACAGAAAAGCCTCCGCTTTCGCCATCAACAGGCGACCCATACCGAGCCCTTCGTAGTCCGGCAAAACGAAGGCGGCAAACACACACGCGTCTTGCAGATCAGCCATGGAAAACCCGACTGGGGTGCCATCAACCTCGGCAACCCAAATGCAAGGTGCGTTCGCAATGACTTCGCGGATAGCCTCTGGCGTTACGCCGATGTCTGCCAATTGTTCACGTGACAAATGGTTTTCCCGAACACGGGTTCGAATATCAAAAATGGTGTCGATATCGCCGACATTGGCAACTCTTATGGTTTTTTTCATAGCCTGTTAACTCCCTTGCAGGTCATTAATCCCCTCACAGCGTCGCTAGCGCCCTAAGTCCAACCATTGCGCCCAGCCCCGACAGGCAAACAATGCCGACGGCATACGCGACGGTTCGCCAAGGCTGCCACCCTGCCAGATAGCACACGGAGTGCAACACCCGCGCCACGCTGAACACGCAGAATAGCCAAATCGTGACACCACTCGACGTCTCCAATGCACAACACAAACCGCCCAATACAAAGAACAAAGGGATGTTCTCCAGATCGTTAGCCCAGGCTTTAGCGGCGCGAGTGACTTGCGGCAATTCCTGTGGGCTGACCGGGCGGTTGAAGTAACCCGCGTCTTCACGATTGGTAAAGGCCAGAGACTTGATGCGGTAGAAGCCTTGATAGCACGAAAGCGCAAACATCTTCATGCACAGCACTACCACGCAGAGCGCGTAGACACTCAACACGCCGCTCATGGCTGCTCCCTGTATTTAAAGCCATTGACCACGATGTACAGCAGCGGGCCGATGGATACGAATACAGCCGTCAGCAAGAAGTAAGGCAACAGCGAGACCTTAGAGCGGCCCTGCCGTTGCGCATCCCGGTACATCCATACGCACGCCAGGGCGGCCATCAAATAGAGATCAATCACCACTTGGGCGGTGTCCGGGCTGGACATCAGTGCCAGGCCAAACTCAATCAGTGGCTGCTCTGCCAGCCACAGGGTATAGGCCGTGTACACAGAGAAACCCAGTAAAGCGACAAGGGCGAGATACGGTCTTTTCATGTCTTCATCCAGGAAAACAGCAACGGCTGATGGGAGGCCCACGTTAGTGATACTTTTGCCTGCTCAGCAATGACCTCACAGGTCATGGACTAATCCCGTTTGCACTGCCAGAGTTCGCCCATGAGCAGCCCACCGATTCAGCGCACCCCGCCCACGATCACCGCCGGCCCACTGTTGCGTGAGCTTCGCCGCCATGCCCGATTGAGCCAGCTTGAGCTGTCTCTGATCACCGGGGTTTCCCAGCGCCACCTGAGTTGCATCGAAACCGGGCGGGCCAAGCCGAGCCCCGCCACGCTGCATCATTTACTGATGGCCCTCGAAGCGCCCCTTGAGCAGTGCAACAGTGTTTTTCTGGCGGCGGGTTATGCGCCCCGCTATGAAGCCACCCCGCTGGCCTCTCCCGCCATGGAGGCGGTACGCGAGGCCATCACTCATGTCCTGCACGCCAACAACCCGGCCCCGGCCATTGTGCTGGGCAGCCAATGGGAAGTGCTGGCCGCCAATGCCAGCACTCAAGTGCTGTTCGACCTTGTCGGCCTGCCGAGTGATTCGGCACATGGGTTGAATCTGTTAGTCACCCTGCTACAGCCCGGCGGGCTGGGTGATCATTTGATCAATGCCGACGAAATCCGCCATGTTGCCTGGCAGCGCGCTACCCGCGAGGCATTGAACAACCCCGGTCTGGTCAGAATACTGGAGCGCCTGCCCGCACCAGACGCCCCTGAAACAGGCCCCGGCGAACTCCCCCCGCTGGTGTTGACGCGTATTAAATGCCCACAGGGCGAGCTGAACTTTATGTCCACGTTCACCACCTTCGGCATGCCGCTCGACATCACCGTCACCTCACTGCGCATCGAACATTTGATTCCGGCGGATACACATACCTGGCAAGTCATGACAGCGGCATACGAGCAATCGCGCCTTTAGCCCAACTGTACCTTCGCCCAAACAATGTCTATGTAGGAATTAACCGTCAGACAAAAACATCATCACAGGTAAGTCCGCTCCTGATTTTTGCTAGATGGTTGTGACTGCATAGCCCCCTGCCTAGACTCACTTCATGTAGGGATAAGTACTCACTGCACAGTTATTAAACCTGAAACTGTCCACTCATAAAACCTCACACTTGTTAGTTGCAGGAAGTTTCTTACAAATACTTCCTGCAACTAACCACCCAAACTCAACCCTTTATTAATCGGTATCGCCATGTCCTTGAAAGATCGCTTTGCGAAAGAACTTCGCGACCTCCAGGAGTTGGGGCGCGAGTTTGCTGAGGACAACCCGCAGTTGGCACCTTTTCTGGGGCCGGGAGCCAGCGACCCGGATGTGGCGCGCTTGATGGAGGGCTTCGCTTTTTTGACCGCCAAGCTGGCGATGAAGATTGAAGATGATCTGCCCGAACTCACTCACCCGCTGCTGCAAATGGTCGCCCCGAATGCTCTGCGACCATTGCCCAGCACCACGCTCATGCGCTTTGAACCGGTGCAACATGCGCTCAGCGGCTCGCAGATCATCCCCAAGGGCACACTGTTGCATGCCAAGCCGGTCAATGGTGTGAACTGTACCTTCCGCACCTGTACCGACGTGCACCTGCACCCGATGGTGGTCAGCAGCGCCAGTGTCTCCCACAGCGTGCAAAAGTCCGTTATCAGCCTTGAGCTGCAAGCTCTATCGCAACAGCCCTGGAACCAGATCAACTGCGACCGGCTGGATTTCCACCTCGGCGTCAATAGCGCCAACGCGCTGGTGCTGTACCAATGGCTCTCACAGCACCTCAAGAGAATCAGCCTGGGCATCGGTGATCATCAACTCAGCTTGCCGCCAAATATCTTGAGTTTTGCCGGCTTCGAACCCGATGACGCACTGCTGCCTGGCTTTGCTCCACACCAGAACGGCTATCGCCTGCTGCAGGAGTATTTCTGTTTTCCCGAGCGTTTCCATGGATTCACGCTCAAAGGCCTGAAGCGCCATTGGCCCGAAAAAACCAGCGAAACCGTGCGCCTGGAGCTGCATTTTTCAAAACCGCTGCCCGCTTCAGTAGAGATCAGCCCCGAGACGTTCTGCCTGTACTGCACCCCAGCCATCAACCTGTTTGAGCACCCGGCCGAGCCAATCCTGCTGGACGGTGCAGAACTTAATCAAATCGTACGCCCGCGCACCCGGCGCCCGGAGGCTTACAGTATTTTCAGCGTTGATCAGGTGAGCGCCCGTCAGCGTGACCCCGAGTCACTACAGCCCGAGCGGCATTTCGAGCCGTATCAGTCGCTGGCCCATCGCGTCGAAACCACCAGCGAACAAGAAGCGGCCTATTACAACCTGGCGATTGAACCCGAGTTGCTCACGCAGCAGGCCAGGCACACCCTCAGCCTGATACATGGCAATCAGCGCCCTTACCTGGGCCAGCGCGAAGAACTCAATATTGCCTTGACCTGCACCAACAATGACGTGCCCCAGCAACTGAAAATCGGCGATATCTGCCTGGTGACCCAAACAACACCGGCCTTTGCCACTTACCGCAATCTGACCCGGCCGACACCTCAATACCCGCCCGTGTTTGACGGTGAAGCGCATTGGGCGCTGATCTCCAACCTGTCGCTGAACCGACTGTCTCTGACCTCACCCGCCGCGTTGAAGGCCGTGTTGCAGGTCTACGACTTCATCGCCCCCCTTGACCTGCAGCATCAGCGGGCCACCCAGCGCCGCTTGAACGGCATCAAAAAGGTCAGCAACCAGCCCATAGACTACGTGTTCAAGGGGATCCCGTTACGGGGCAGCCAAACCACGCTCTGTGTCGATCCAGCAGCCTTCAGTGGCGAAGGTGATTTACAGGTGTTCGGCAGTGTCCTGTCGCACTTTATGGCGTTATACGCCAGCAACCAGTCTTTTCACCTTTTACACATGGTCAATATTGCCCGCGATAGCGAATTCACTTGGCCTGTTCAAACTGGCCAACAAGCCAATATTTAAACGTGTTAATGGGTGTTTATTTATAAATAACAGACCTGACGCATAAACAGGTGACTCAAGCCTAACAGGCGTACCTACAAACACTTGCACGTTTATTTAACCGTGGGCACTTACATGCCCGAACACTCATTAATTAAACCTGCCCATGCACTTAATATGCGGGAGCCTTCATGCCCTCTTCACAGGATGTGCGGTTTACCTTCAGTTCAACAGCCGACATTGCCTTTGATGTGGTGTCATTTGAACTGAGCGAAGGCATCTCTGAACTTTTCTGTTTAAACGTTGAATTGATCAGTGAGTCCGCCAATGCCGACTTCGCCACCCTGCTGGACAAACCCGCCACGCTGACCCTCTTCCAAAATGGCCAGCCAGTGCGGTACGTGCATGGCCTGATCAGCCAGTTCGAGCAAGGTAAAACCGGCTTTCGTCGCACCTGGTATCGCGCCCGCATTGAGCCCGAGCTGGCCCGCGCCAACCTGCAATCGGACTGGCGGATTTTCCAGCAGCGCAGCGTGCCGCAGATCCTCCAGCAATTGTTCAAGGATCGCCACTGGGGCGCGTGTACCCAGCGCCTGACCGAGCCTCATCAAACACGCGAATTCTGCGTTCAGGCTGGCGAGCTGGACCTGGCGTTTTATCAGCGCCTGGCCGCCGAAGAAGGTTTGCTGTCGATCTTCCAGCACAGTGAAGCCGGGCATTCGTTGATTCTGGCTGACCACATCGCCACCTTCGGCATTTTGCAGGATGAGCCGTTGGTCTATGCGCCCAACCCCGGCGGCGATCCCGCGCAACCGGCACTGCACAGTTTTACCTACCGCGAACAGGTACGTAGCAGCGAGCAGACTCAGCGCGATTACACCTTCACCCACCCGCGTTACAACCTGGAACAACAAGAACAAGCGATGCATCTGGACCATCAATCCAGCGGCTATGAACGCTACGATTACCCCGGTCGTTACAAACATGACAGCGCGGGCAAACCCTTTACCCGCACCCGCCTGCTGGCTTTGCGCAGCGATGCGCGCACGGTTGAAGTGACGGGCGATGATGCGCGGCTGGTGCCGGGTTTGGCCTTTGATCTGGTCGGCCACCCGCGCGAAGACATGAACATCGGCTGGCGCGCCGTGCACATCCACCACAGCGGGCAGCAGCACACCGCCCTGGAAGAAGAGTCCGCCGACAGCCGTGTCGGCACTCGCTACAGCCTGACCGCCACCCTGATCCCTGACACCCTGCAATGGCAGGCCCCGCTGCTGCCCAAGCCGTGTATCGAGGGCCCGCAAATCGCCACCGTGGTCGGCCCGGCCAATGAAGAAGTCTATTGCGACGAGCATGCCCGGGTACGTCTGCAGTTCCCTTGGGACCGCGAAGACCGCAACGACGACCGCAGCTCTTGCTGGGTGCGGGTGTGCCAGAGCTGGGCCGGAGCGGGTTGGGGGCATGTGGCGTTGCCCCGCATCGGTCAAGAGGTACTGGTGGCATTCCTGCATGGAGACCCCGACCAGCCGATGGTGATTGGCCGCAGTTACCACGCCATCAACCGCACGCCTTACAAGCTCCCGGAGTTCAAGGCCATTAGCCCGATCCGCAGCAAGGAGCTGCACGGCCAACGCCACAACGAACTGCGCCTTGATGACACCCACGGCCAGATCAGCGCCACGCTGATGACCGACCATCAGCACACAGCGCTGAACACGGGCTTCTTGACCCATCCGCGCCCCGATGGCGGAGCACCTCGTGGCGAAGGCTTTGAATTGCGTACCGACGCCCACGGTGTGGTGCGTGCGGGCGGCGGCTTGTTGCTGACGACCCAGCTTCGCGCCCGCGCCGTCGCCCATCACACCGACCTGCCCGAATGCGCCGAGCAACTCAGCATTGCGCAGCAACATCACGCCACCTTTTCTCACCTGGCCCGCGACCATCTGGCCCAGGAACGCGGTGATCAAGATGACGTCGCGCAGGCACTCAGTGACCAGCATGCGGCCATTCGCGGGACAGGCGGCAACCCGAGTGCCAACCAGTTCCCGGAGCTGAGCGAACCCTATCTGGTACTGCACAGCCCTGCCGGAATCGCCAGCAGCACACCGCAATCCACTCACTTGACCAGCGGCGAGCACCTGGCCCTGACCAGTGGCGGCCACACCAGCCTGG
>Ga0302347_1000417_pt1 | contig 68770 bp, 56 predicted proteins | sample PhyWR1_FD_202178 | JGI IMG/M metagenome (GOLD analysis project Ga0302347, IMG submission 202178) | Leaf surface microbial communities from wheat plants in UC Gill Tract Community Farm, Albany, California, United States - DLSL W.R1 (v2)... | ecosystem: Host-associated > Plants > Phyllosphere >... | reverse complement strand
TAGGCGCGCCTTGAGAAAGATTGATGGCATTGTGCTGGGCAGATAGCTGGCCAATCACGGTAAAAATCGTCGTGCCCACATCAGGCAGTTTAGAACGGGTATGCACAGGGGTACGTAATGTCATCATAAATCCTTTCTCGTGGATATTGCATAACTATTCAACAAGAAGGTGATGAAGACGACAACCGAATTGTTGTCATAGTCGCCATGATCAAAACGCATAGCTCGCCTAATACTCAACTGCCGGAAGATATCGTTAAGAGGGTTTTGCGATGGGTGAACGTGCTCTTTGCATCCGAGCGGGATGATTAAAATGGGATCACATAATCGTGTTGCAAACCCAGGGTTCAGTCGCAAAATAAAAAAATCTCCGCCATGATTTTAATTATTTAATTTACTTCCTAAAACTGTTTCCCATAAATCAATATTTATTGTGAATTTTTATCACCTCATTAATTCATGGAACTGATTTACATTTCATTCAGTTACTCACGCAGCAAATATTAACATTTAAAAAAACTATAGTATTTGCCGAAATAATTAAAAGGATATTAGGATTCATTCGATTCATGATATGGACGAAAGTTCACTCACGTCATAATAAAAATCGTTTAAGGTTCGAAAAATGAAAAGAAAAGTTCTGGCAATTGTCATCCCCGCGCTCATGGCTGCAGGCGCTGCTCACGCCGCCGAGATTTATAATAAAGACGGCAACAAACTCGATCTGTACGGTAAAGTCGATGGGCTGCACTATTTCTCTGACAACACGTCCGCAGACGGTGACCAATCCTATGTCCGTCTGGGGTTCAAAGGTGAAACCCAAATCAGCGACCAGCTGACGGGCTTTGGCCAGTGGGAATACAACGTTCAGGCCAATAACACCGAAGGATCTGAAAACCAGTCATGGACGCGTCTTGGTTTCGCGGGTCTGAAGTTCGGCGACTACGGCTCATTTGATTATGGCCGTAACTATGGCGTGCTGTATGACGTGGAAGGCTGGACCGATATGTTGCCTGAGTTCGGCGGCGATACGTATTCCCAGTCCGACATCTACATGACCAGCCGCGCTAACGGCGTTGCCACCTATCGCAACACCAACTTCTACGGACTGGTGGATGGCCTGAGCTTTGCCCTGCAGTATCAGGGTAACAACGAAGACGCAGGCAACGGTAACGAAGGCACTAATAATGGCCGCGACGTCCGTCATGAGAATGGCGACGGCTTTGGTATTTCCACCACGTATGATTTAGGGATGGGGATCAGCGCAGGCGCAGCCTATGCTTCTTCTGATCGCACCAACGCGCAACAAAACGACAGCAGCGCCTATATGGCTCAGGGTGAAAAAGCCGATGCCTGGACTGCGGGTCTGAAATACGACGCCAATAATATTTATCTGGCAACAATGTATTCCGAAACCCGTAACATGACATCGTACGGTACATTTGACGATAACAACGTGGGCGGCGTTGCAAATAAAACCCAGAACATTGAAATCACCGCGCAATATCAGTTCGATTTCGGCCTGCGCCCGGCCATCTCTTATTTGCAGGCAAAAGGCAAGGATCTGACCTATAACGGGTTTAACGCTGATAAAGACCTGATTAAATATGCCGACGTAGGCGCGACCTACTATTTCAACAAAAACATGTCCACCTACGTTGATTATAAAATCAACCTACTGGATAGCGACGATCAATTCTATAAAGATGCAGGTATTGCAACGGATGACGTTGTCGCGTTAGGTCTGGTTTACCAGTTCTAATTGCTGACAAAAAAAGCCTGCCATCCGGCGGGCTTTTTTCATTTATTGACACATCCGGCAAGCTATTGTGTGATGGACGACATGATAAAAACGCATGCCTGGAGTGCTTATGTCGCGCCGTACCTTTCCGCACAATGCTGTAGACGCATTTCTGATTACCGCGCGTCACCTGAATCTCACTCACGCCGCCAAAGAACTGTGCCTGACCCAGGGCGCTGTCAGCCGTAAAATCGCGACGCTGGAATCCTGGTTCGGCTTTCCGCTGTTTGAGCGCCATGCTCGCGGGCTGCGGCTTTCCCCTCAGGGCAGCGCTCTGCTTCCTGACTTACAGTCAGCCTTTGAGCACTTACTCACCGTGGCGGAACAAGCGCGCGCGCAACAAACCGTCGTGCGCCTGAAAGTGCCGACATGTGCAATGCGCTGGCTGATCCCTCGGCTGATTCAGGTCGAACGAGAGCAGCCAGAACTGCAAATCGCCCTCACCACCACGACCGATCATACGGTGAATTTTAAAACCGAATCCTACGATGCCGCGATCGTGTTTGGTACGCATTTGAGCGCTGGCGATCTGCTTTTTGAAGAAGCCCTGACGCCGGTGATGAGTCCGCAGCGAATGGACTCGGCTCTGGATACGCTGACGTTTCTTCATCCGACCCGTGACAAAACAGACTGGTCACTCTGGCTTTCCAGACAAGAAAACGTCGCACTGGTGATGCACAAAAACCAACACTTCGACACAATGGACCTGGCAATCACCGCCGCGATGCAAGGCCTTGGCGTGGCGATTGCTGACGAAACGCTGGTAGAAGAAGATATTCGCGCCGGACGGCTGGCGCGCCCGTATAACACCAGCGTTAAAACCGGCGCAAGCTATCGGCTACTGTTACGCGATTCGCATGGAAAAACCGCTGGGCTGGCTGCTTTTCGCGCCTGCTTACTCAATCCAGACTCACATGGTGCTTCATAACGCGTTTAAACAGGCTCATCCGGGCGCGCATAAATCGGTATTCCAGCTTGAAAACTGCATGTTTATTCACACCGAGATGCAAGAGCACATCGCGCCCTCTTCGGGCAGCGGGCCATCGGACCGGGCCATGAAGGGCATCACAGGTTCGGCTGGCGTGACGCGCGAAGTTGACCCAGTAATCGGCCACGTGGCCAGAAAACGCCAGATCGCGCTCGTTCACATACTGCCGAGACGGCTCAATCTGATTTAACGTATCAAACACATACGGAATTTCATTGCCGTGCCACGCGCCGTTTGAATAGGTTATGTGTTCCGCCTCGGCAACGTAATCAAACCAGTAGCGCCAGCACGGTTCGCCTACCCGCTGTTGCGCCTGCATCACGACAAAACCCATGGTCGTGAACGCCATGTCGCGACACACCTGTCGGCCCAGCTCGGCATCCCCTTTCACGCCAGGATAAAGTAATTTGATTAACCCGAGGCCAAACCGGCGCTCACGCCGTAACTTTTGGATTTGCCCGGCCAGGTCTATCCCGAAAACTGCCATCACGCTCGCTTCATCACTGTTTGAGCCAATCATCACCGGAACAGGATGCTGGCGCGCAGCAAAAAAAAGATCCAGCATCGGTTCGGGTAACACGCAGTCGCCCACAATCGGTGTCGGTGCCACATTCAGCGGAGCCTCCAGCGACCAGAACGCGTGCGCGGGAATGGCACGCAGCTGTTCCGCCGTCGCGTTTTGCAGGCCGAAATGCCGCGCCAGCGCTTCACCTTTTTGCAGCGCATCCTCACGCGGAGTATCAGGCAAGGTATAACCACTCTGCACGATCGCTTTGTGAAACAGCCCTTTCGCCAGCGGCGAAGTCAGCAATGACAGCACGCTGCGGGCCCCAGCGGATTCCCCAAACAGCGTAATATTGCTCGGATCGCCACCAAACGCTGCAATGTTGTCGCGCACCCACTCAAGGGCGGTCATTTGATCGAGCAACGCAAAGTTATGCACAATGCGATTTTCGTCGTCGCAAAGCGCGGGATGGGCAAAGAACCCCAAATGCCCCAGACGATAGTTCAGCGTCACAACCACCACGTCCCGACGCGCCAGTGCCTTTCCGTTATAGGGAGGCAACCCGCCAGCGCCAATCGTGAAACCGCCGCCGTGTAGCCAGACCATCACCGGCAGCGGCGCTTCGCGTTTCACCGGCGACCAGACATTCAGATACAGGCAGTCTTCTGAGAATTCACCGGGGTCTCCGCCGCCAAGCTCCCGGCAGTACTCGCTGTTTTGCCAGCTTGACGCTGAAAATGCGTTGGCCTGACGAATGCCTTGCCAGGCCTCTGGAGGCTGCGGTGAGCGCCAGCGCAACTCACCAACGGGCGGCGCAGCATAGGGAATACCGCACCACACATGGTCATTTTCATCGGTAAAACCGACTAAACGGCCCTGACATGTCTCAACCACCGGGAAAGATGAATTTTCCATACCAACCTTTATTTTCCATCACAGCCCAGCAGAGTAACGTGTTCAGAGCAAACCACAACGGCGTTTACTGCGCTCTTCCGCCTGTTGATACAGCGTAAATTCATCGTTGACTGCACATCCCAGCGCGGTTTCAAACGCCGCCTGGCTGGAATTACCATGGCTTCGCGCCTGGGTTTCATTGCCAAGATTCGACTGGAAAATACCTGCAGCGCTTACCGGAAGAAAATCTTCATAAACGATTGGCTGCGCCACGACCCACCCGCGCTCAATCAGCGGTTGCGGATCGTCACCGGGTCGGAATGCCTGGCGGTGTGCCTCGCCCGCCGGCGTCAGACGGTAGCGAAAATAGGCTAATTCCTGTCGGCGCAGGAACATTTCACTGTCCGGAAATGCCTGAAACACGTCGCGTAAATGGAGCTGATGCGTCAGATTGTCCTTACCGGTTCCCGCTTCTCCCAGTAGACGGTCATAAAGCTCGCGGCCTTTTGGCGTTAACGCCACGCCCCGCTGTTCGATCTCACCAAAACGGGCGGTGTGCGTTCCGCGATGCTCGCCGGCAAAGAGCACTGGCTCTTCCAACGCTTTGAAACTGGTCTGGCGCAATAGGACCGGCACGTCGCGTCGCGGCGGGCCTTCAATCACAATTTTCGGTTCAATACCGTATTTCGGCATCAACTCCTGCACCCGATCGATATCCAGCGTGCGCGGCGTCAGGTGGTTAATATGGCATCCGGGGAAACAAACCACATCGGCGATAAGACGATGCTCGTGGTGCAGAGCCAGATACGTTTCCTGGTCGACAAGCGCGTGGCTGTGCCAGCGGAACGTTTCCAGCGCTTCCTGAACAAACTCACGCGCCTGAGATTCCGTAAAGTGGCCTTCAGACTCATGCAGATCGATCAGTTCCAGACAGCGCGGGGTAAAAATAGAGCGCCGGGCCAGAATATCCGCGGCACGTTCACGCAGCGCCACGTTTTCAATAAGCTCCAGCCGGAGCAATGAGGTAAAGACACGGAAAGGATTTCGCGACAGCGCAGCATCATCGATCGGCCGAAACGCCGTCGAGTGTACCGGCACGCCCGCCTGTGAGAGATCGTAATAGCTGACGGGGTGCATCCCCATAATCGCAAACATCCGGCGTAGCGTGGACAGTTCTTTTGCACTGCCTACGCGGATCGCGCCGTGACGCTCGACATTCAGACGCGCGAGTTCATCCGCATTCGCGAGTTGTTCATGTAAGTGCGGATTATTTTCCAGTACCGCCAGATTCACATCTGCAACCAGTTCCAGCAATGTGCCGTATTGTGGAACTTCCTGCTGGTACATCGCTGACATAGCCTGCGAAAAGTGTTCCCGAATATCATCAGCCGTGATGGTGTTCGCCATGATGTCATGCTCCCAGTGAATAATACCTGGAGTGTAGAGAAGGCTTTCCGCCTTCGGGGGGAAGAATTTCCAATCTGTGATCCTGATAGCTGAGTGGTTATTCTCTGCGCTTAGACGGCGCTCCTCCACCGTTGTGTCAGCGCCTGCGACTTATTAGCCTCAGTAAGAAAATCTTGTTGTAACTCAATTACATCAAATGTTAATAATATTTTGCTATCAGGTTATCAAAATTAAACATCTTCCCTTGTCTCTTACCTCGCTCTATTCATAACATCGGCTATGGAAAAAAATGGTTTGTTTAGTCAGCGCATACGTTTGCGCCATTTGCACACTTTTGTGGCCGTCGCTCAACAGGGAACGCTGGGGCGTGCGGCTGAAACTCTTAATCTTAGCCAGCCTGCGCTCTCAAAAACACTGAACGAACTGGAACAACTGACCGGCACACGTTTGTTCAATCGTGGCCGTCTTGGCGCACAGCTGACGCTGGTGGGTGAGCAGTTTTTAACGCATGCCGTAAAAGTACTCGACGCGCTGAACACAGCGGGTCAGGCGCTGAACCGCAAAGACAGCCAGGACACCGACGTGGTCCGCGTGGGAGCGTTACCCACGGCTGCGCTCGGCATTCTGCCCGCCGCTATCGGCCAGTTTCACAAGCAGCAAAAAAATACCACGCTACAAGTGGCTACCATGAATAACACCATGCTGCTGTCAGGGCTGAAATCGGGAGAACTGGATCTGGGGATTGGCCGCATGTCTGACCCGGAACTGATGGTCGGTCTTAATTATGAACTTTTGTTCCTGGAATCACTGAAACTGGTCGTGCGCCCTGGACACCCTTTATTACGTGACACTGTCACACTAAGCCGGGTCATGGAATGGCCGGTAGTCGTCTCCCCGAAAGGCACCGCGCCGCGCCACAACGCTGAAGTCATGCTCCAGATGCAGGGCTGCACATTACCGTCAGGCTGTATCGAAACGCTTTCGGCTTCGCTTTCTCGCCAGTTGACGGTGGACTATGACTACGTGTGGTTCGTCCCCTCCGGCGCGGTGAAAGAGGATTTACGTCAGGGCTGTTTGTCGGCGCTCCCGGTGGCATCACCAGGCGCCGGTGAACCTATCGGCATCCTGACGCGCGTGGATATCCCGCTTTCTTCAGGCGCGCAGTCGCTTCTCAGCGCCATCCGCAAATCCATGCCTATCTGATTCACTCCCGCATGCTTCTCCGACCCGTCACGCTGACGGGTTTTTTGTTTCTGTTATTCAAATAATGCGAAATCTTTCATTAACAATTGCGCAAAACAATTTAACAGTTTTATCATAGCCGCGAATTCACCAAATGGTTCATTCGAACTTTATTCACGTGCGTTCGAAAGCCGTACAAACGGTATATTTTCAATAAATCATTATTAAATCCGAACTTAATTATCCATATGGTACATGCGCAGCGTGGCGTTACGGGGAAAATACGAGGTCTTTAAGGAGACAGAAATGGCATTTGGCAGCGCGCCGCGCGGGATAGCAAAATTCCTGCAGTGGCTCCTGGTGGGGCTGATGACAATCATCGGCCTGGCAATTGGCGGCTTGGGCTTGAAGCTCGCTACCGTCGGGGGAACCTGGTACTTCCTCATCGTTGGCGTAGTGATGTTGATCTCCGCCTTTTTAATTTTCACCCGTCGAATCAGCGGGATCATTCTTTACGCTGTCGCCTTTATTGCATCGATCTTTTGGGCGGTGAATGATGCTGGCTGGGATTTCTGGCCGCTGTTCTCGCGCCTGTTTACCCTCGCCGTCCTCGCCTTTCTGTGTGCCCTGGTTTGGCCCTTCCTGCGTGCGGCGAACCGCAACGTACCCGTGAATAAAAAACCGGCTTTCACGGTAGCGGCTATTCTCGCGCTGGCGATGCTTATGAGCGTTGGCTGGATGTTCAAACCGCAAACGCTCGTTGCCGCGAATGAGCCCGTTCCGGTAAAACCAGTTGCGCCTAGCGAGCAGCAAAAAAACTGGGAACATTGGGGGAACACCACACACGGTGACCGCTTTGCCGCGCTGGATCAGATCAACAAGCAAAACATCAGCACCTTGAAAGTGGCGTGGACCGCGCATACGGGTGACATTCCGCAGAGCAACGGCTCCGGCGCTGAAGATCAGAACACTCCTTTGCAGATAGGCGACACGCTGTTTGTCTGCACATCGTACAGCAAAGTGCTGGCGCTGGATGTGGATTCTGGTAAAGAAAAATGGCGTTACGATTCCAAAGCCACCGCGCCAAACTGGCAGCGCTGTCGTGGTTTGGGTTATTTTGAAGACACTCAATCTGTGACAACGTCACAAGTAAACACTCAGCCAGCAGCCTGCCCGCGTCGCCTGTTCCTCCCGACGACGGATGCCCGCCTGATTGCGATCAATGCCGATACCGGCAAGCTCTGCGAAGACTTTGGCGATCATGGCATCGTCGATCTCAGCGTTGGTATGGGCGAAATCAAACCCGGTTATTACCAGCAGACCTCAACGCCGCTGGTGGCCGGGAATGTGGTCGTCGTCGGAGGCCGTGTCGCCGATAACTTCTCCACCGGTGAACCGCCGGGCGTGGTGCGTGCGTATGACGTTCGTACCGGTAAACTGGCATGGGCATGGGATCCGGGAAATCCTGCTATCACCGGCCTGCCGCCAGAAGGTCAGACCTATACGCGCGGTACGCCAAACGTCTGGTCAGCCATGTCTTATGACGCAAAGCTGAACCTGATTTATCTCCCGACCGGAAACGCGACGCCTGATTTTTACGCAGGTGAACGTACCGCCCTGGACGACAAATACAGTTCATCCATTGTGGCCGTTGATGCAACGACCGGTCAGGTGCGCTGGCATTATCAAACCACGCACCACGACCTGTGGGACTTTGACCTGCCGTCGCAACCGCTGCTGTACGACTTGCCGGACGGTAAAGGCGGCACGACCCCGGTTCTGGTGCAAACCAGCAAACAGGGCATGATTTTTATGCTCAACCGCGAAACCGGTGAGCCGGTAGCGAAAGTCGAGGAACGTCCTGTCCCTGCGGGCACGATTCAGGGCGAACGCTATTCTCCGACGCAACCGTATTCTGTCGGTATGCCGATGATTGGCAACCAGACGCTGACCGAATCCGACATGTGGGGGGCGACGCCGGTCGATCTGCTGCTGTGCCGTATTCAGTTTAAAGAGATGCGTCATCAGGGCGTCTTTACGCCGCCAGGCCTTGATCGTTCCCTGCAGTTCCCGGGCTCACTCGGCGGCATGAACTGGGGCAGCGTTTCGGTGGACCCGAATAACGGCCTGATGTTTGTCAATGATATGCGTCTGGGGCTGGCAAACTATATGGTGCCGCGTGCGAACGTCGCCAAAAATGCCAGCGGGATTGAGATGGGAATTGTGCCGATGGACGGCACGCCGTTTGGCGCAATGCGCGAGCGTTTCTTGTCGCCGCTGGGCATTCCCTGCCAGAAACCGCCATTCGGGACAATGTCTGCCGTGGATCTGAAAAGCGGCAAGCTGGTGTGGCAGGTTCCGGTAGGAACCGTTGAAGATACCGGTCCACTGGGCATTCGTATGCACATGCCTATCCCAATCGGGATGCCAACGCTGGGTGCGTCACTGTCCACGCAGTCAGGGTTGCTGTTCTTTGCAGGGACTCAGGATTTCTACCTGCGCGCGTTTGATACGGCGACCGGGAAAGAGATCTGGAAAGACCGTCTGCCAGTGGGCAGCCAGTCGGGACCGATGACCTACGTCTCACCGAAAACTGGCAAACAGTACATCATCATTAACGCGGGTGGCGCACGCCAGTCGCCGGATCGTGGTGATTACATCATTGCCTACGCGTTGCCTGATAAACCGTAACCGGGTAACACGTTCTACGGCCCGCCGCGTAATGTGACGGGCCGTTTTTTTACGGTGCGACAAGTGCTAACGTCACGGGTTTATGCAGGGTAAATTCCACCTCAAAATCCCGACTCACGCCCGGTGACCAGCAGCTGCGGGAGACCGCTTTCCACGTTTCGGCAAAGAAGGCTTTATCGCCTTTTGCACTGTAATTCGTTGCCCGTCCGTTCGGTTTCACATCAAATTTCACCGCGACTTTTCCTTCAAATTCCTGCGCTGCCGCCTGCGCTGGGTAGATCGGCTGCACCTGATACACCTCGCCGTTGCAGTCAGGCTGTTGGGAATCCGTAGCGTTGTCTTTGGTCGAGGCGGAGCCCCCTATCGGAAAGGACAATCCCGCGCCCACTCCTACGCCGTTGCTTCCGCCGCCGATGCCGAAACCACCCACGCCCACCGAGCAACCGGTCAACAGGCTGGAAAGCGCGATCAGGACGGTCATACGTTTTGCTGGATTCATTTCGTTATCACCATAAAAAAAGGGTTCATGCCAGAACATGAACCCTTTTTACACAGGTTGGTGAGACAGTCAATCCAGAGGGATTAGAAGGTTTCCCAGTTATCGCCGCCGTCAGCCACTGCATGACGTAACGGTGTAGACTGCGCAACGGCCGATGGTTTTGCACTGCGAGACGGCGCAACGCCGTTCAGACGGAATGCCCCAACCGCCACGGTCAGACGCGCACCCTGCTCTTCCAGCGATGCCGCTGCTGCGGAGGCTTCTTCCACCAGCGAGGCGTTCTGCTGGGTCACTTTGTCCATCTCAGAAATCGCCTGGCTGACCTGCACAATGCCACGACTCTGTTCGTCGGACGCTGCTGCGATTTCGAGCATAATATCGGTGACGCGCTTAACGGCTTCGACGATATCATTCATGGTATTACCCGCCGCGACCACTTCGCCAGACCCCTGATCGATAAGGGTGACCGACTCATTAATCAGCCCTTCAATTTCTTTCGCGGCGTTCGCACTGCGGCTCGCCAGCGTACGTACTTCACTCGCCACAACCGCGAATCCACGGCCCTGCTCGCCCGCACGCGCGGCCTCAACGGCCGCGTTCAGCGCCAGAATGTTGGTCTGGAAAGCGATGCTGTTAATGACTGCGGTGATTTCAGAAATTTTCTTCGAACTGGTGGAGATATTGCTCATGGTTTTCACCACGCCGGACACCATCTGGCCGCCGCGGCTGGCTTTCCCGGAGGCATCTTCTGCCAGTTTGCTCGCGTGATGGGCGTTATCGGCGTTCTGTTTCACCGTCGCCGTCAACTCTTCCATGCTGGCTGCTGTTTGTTCAATCGCGGCCGCCTGCTCTTCGGTACGAGACGAAAGGTCGGTGTTACCGGCAGAGATTTCGCTGGTTCCGCGATAAATCTCTTCCGCACCCTGACGAACGGTACCAACCGTATTCACCAGCGAGTGCTGCATGGTTTGCAGATCGTGGGTTAAACGTCCGATTTCACTGCGACCAGTCAAATCGTCCGCCATCGTTAAATCCCCTTTCGCAATCAGTTCAATGCGGCGGGCAGCGCGTTGCAGCGGATTAATAACGGTACGGCGGAGAACCACAAAAGTCATCGCCGTCAGGACCAGGGCCAGCGCAAACGCGCCAACCATAAACATCAGGCCCTGTTGTGTGCGCTTGTGCGCAGCTGAAGTGAGTAAGTTCGCGCGATCGGTACGGATCTTAATCGCTTTCAGCAACACCTCGTTATACGCATCGTCCAGTGGACGAGCGGATTCATTTTCGTGGTTAATAATGGCTTCAAACATGCCGTTTTTGGCGTATTTCAGCATAGGCTGAAGCCCGGTGATGTAGGCGTCAAAACGCGTTTTCAGATCGTTATCCAGGGCTTCGTCCGCAGGAGTACGAACCGAACGATTCATATACATCGCAAAGCTTGCCTGGGACTGCTTAATGCGCGTCTCAGCTTCGGCGATGTTTTGTTTCATCGCATCCATTTCAGCAATACGGCTTGCCGCGCCCGCATGAATCATGTTGATTCGCGCAGTGCGTAAATGGTTTGAACTGTTAGACAAACCCGTTCGGACCTGAATTTCTTGCGTGACATCTTGCTGATCGTTATCGGCTTGCAGCAGGAAATACCCCGCCAACACCGAGCTCAACGCAAATAACAAAATGATGCCACCGAGAATTGAGGAAAACAGCGGAACCAGCCGGATGTGATGCAGGAAGCTCAGCGTTTGCGGGCTTCGCATCTTTTTTGTGTTGTCCATGACCGTCGACTCTCTTATATGGATGAAGTGCGTATAATTACGCCTGTGAATAAATCATCGGCAAATCAGAGAATTTGATTATGGTTAAAAGCGCCAGGTGGGTCACACTTTAGAGAAGATTATTAAAGAAATGCCAGCGGCGGAAACCGCTGGCAAAATAATTAGTTGCTGCCGAAATGTATGACGGTACGGATGGATTTCCCTTCATGCATCAGATCGAAGGCTTCGTTGATTTGATCAAGCGGCAAACGGTGCGTGATGAACGGGTCGAGATCGATTTTACCGACCATGGCATCTTCAACCATACCCGGCAATTGGGTACGCCCTTTTACGCCACCAAATGCGGAGCCACGCCATACGCGGCCAGTGACCAACTGGAATGGACGGGTTTTGATTTCCTGACCTGCACCGGCCACGCCAATGATGATGCTTTCGCCCCATCCCTTGTGGCAGCACTCGAGTGCTGAACGCATGACATTCACGTTGCCAATACATTCGAAGCTGAAATCGACACCCCCATCGGTCAGTTCAACAATCACATCCTGAACCGGTTTGTCGTAATCTTTCGGGTTAATGAAATCGGTCGCGCCCATTTCACCGGCTAATTTGAATTTCTCCGGATTCGTGTCAACTGCCAGAATGCGTCCGGCTTTCGCCTGTACCGCGCCCTGGATCACCGCCAGACCAATTCCCCCGAGACCAAATACGGCCACCGTATCGCCTTCTTTTACTTTCGCGGTGTTGTGAACCGCGCCAATACCGGTCGTGACGCCGCAGCCCAGCAGGCAGACTTTATCCAGTGGCGCTTGTGGGTTAACTTTTGCCAGTGAGATTTCTGCACATACGGTGTATTCGCTGAACGTACTGGTCCCCATATAGTGATAAATCGGCTCGCCGTTATAAGAGAAGCGCGTGGTGCCATCTGGCATCAAACCTTTACCCTGGGTGGCGCGAACGGCCTGACACAGGTTCGTTTTGCCGGATTTACAGAATTTACACTCGCCACACTCTGCGGTGTACAGCGGAATAACGTGATCGCCAGGCTGCAGGCTGGTGACGCCTTCGCCCACTTCAACCACCACACCACCGCCTTCATGCCCTAAAACCGCCGGGAAGACGCCTTCTGGATCGTCGCCAGACAGCGTGAATGCATCGGTATGGCACACGCCAGTGTGAGTGATTTTAACCAGAACTTCGCCTTTCTTAGGCGGCGCGACATCTATTTCGACAATCTTCAGCGGCTGGCCTGGGCCAAATGCGACGGCTGCACGTGATTTCATAATGTTTTCCTTTCGGGGATGACAGAGTTTTATTTTAGATAAGAGCGTAGCAAATGACCGACTTCTGCCATGCGAACCGCACGCTGATCGACCGTTGTCTCACCGGTGACCAGCTCATCTTTGAGGTGAATTTCGACCATCTCGCCCATCAAACCGTTCGCGGCACCGCGTACGGCCGCAATTTGTTGCAGAATAGCAAGGCAAGGTTCGCCGGACTCCAGCGCACGTTCCAGGGCATCAACCTGCCCCCGGATGCGACGCACGCGCGTCAGAACACGTTTTTTGTCTTCGGGTGAATGTGGCATACGCCCTCCAGATACTGTAGGGGGGTATGGTACCTTTTTTAATATATTCGTGTAAACATTATGTTTTCAGTGGTATTTACCACTTAGCGGATTAATGCAAAAGCCGCTGTCGGACATAACCAGATTTTTTGATGCCCCAAACACGCCCGCAGGCGCATTTTTGCCCCCAGATTTGCCCCCAAAACACGCTTTTGCGCAGCGTTTTATACACCGCAATTTGTAGTGCTTGAAAATGCAACATTCGTATTATTTATTTGATCTATATGATTTATATATTTCCCGCATAACACTTAATGCCTAACCGCATTGAAAATCCAGGCGTTTATTACTGGTTCCGTAATTTATTTTCAAAGAACGAGCGACAGACCGCTTAATAAGGTGAGTGTATGGATACAACTGAAGAACAAAATGGAACCTACTTTTATCACGGACAAGTCAACCTGACGGCTGGTGAACTGTTTGACGTGATATTCCTCGAACAGTTTTGTGATGAATTAGGTAGTGGCATTACATCAGGTGCGACTATTCTTGCTGGTCAACCATGGCTTGAGACGAGAACGAAACCAGGAACAGCAATCAAAGGTACAAGCATTATTTCAAAATATGCGCGAATGCTGCTGAAAAATACGAAAGTCCCGTTTGGCCTGAGAATTAAAACGCCCGTAGGTATCAGGATGAGGACAACAAACAGCCTTGCTGCTGTCATTGCTCGTTATGTCCCGTGGCTCGGTTGGTTTGAGTTGACCAACTCGCTATATCAGGTATCACGCAAGACTCAGAATAAATTTAATCTGATAGCCAGACCTGAAGACCGTATTCAATGGACATCTTTCTGATGAGCGATATTCGATGTGATGTGTTGGAAATGTTCAGGGATGAAATTTCCCGTGAGCTTAATATTAACGGGAAGGAAATCCTGCTTGAACTCGATTCAGATTTGTTCAATGCGCCTGGGGACGACCTTCACAGCGCCTTAGATCGATACGAAAAAGAGTTCAACGTTGACCTGTCTGTTGTCAACTGGAGCCGCTATTTTCCTTGGCAGAATACTCCTCGAATTACTCGTTGGTTTGGTAACGCTAAACGAGAAAATATTGAAGCTACACGATTACCATTAACGGTGAGAATGTTTTCGGAATCCGCTGTTGCTGGAAAATGGTTATATGAATGATTAAAACAGTGGGACTATGTTCCACTGTTTAAGTATTGGGTTTGAATCGGCGTGAATGGGCACATTGTTCACGAAAATCCGGGGTCTGCCGACATCGGTCAGACCCCGTAAACACACAGCAGAATGGTTTATATTCGCCCTCTCCCTGGCAGACTGCGCATTTATATTCGTTTACTTCGCGTTTGTCATGGATATATTCATCGTTGAAATACAACAGACTTAATCAAAATCAGACCGTTAAAGCTCCACTTAAGGACGAATGTTTATCTACTTAACGACGAAGTGGCTGTCCTGCCGTTTCTTTCGCGCGTAACACCGTCAGGAACGTGATCAGCGCCGCGCCCATCACATAGTAAGCCGGAGAGAACGGGTTGCCCGTTGCCGTCATCAGATACGCCGAAAACCATGGCGTGATCCCGCCAAAGAATGCCACAGCGACATTGTACGCAATGGCCATTCCGCCATAGCGAATGCTGGTTGGGAACAGTTCTGCCATCGCCGCGCTGCATGCGCCGTCAAAGGCGGCAATAAACGCCCCCAGAAGCAACATCGCCAGTACGGCAGACAGCATATCGCCGCGCGCCATCACCATCATGGCGGGATAGGTGAACAAGATAAAACCCGCGCAGCCCGCAAGCATCAACGGTTTACGACCAAATTTATCCGACAAATACCCCATAAACGGCACCATTACCGCAATCGCGAACAGACCAACGGTGGTGATAGCGTAAGAGTCGAGTTTTGAATAATGGAGTTCGGTGGATAAATAGCTCGGCATAAAGGTCTGCAATGTCCAGTGCCCTACCGCCTTGATCACCACAAAACCCACACAAAACAGCAGCGCGCCCCAGGCCGTGGTGACGGCAGTCCGTAGCGGCGACGCTTCCGTTTTGCCGCTCTTAACCATCTCCAGAAACTCAGGCGTGTCTTCGAGATGTTTTCGCAGATACAACCCGACCAGACCCAGCGGTCCGGCAATCAGGAAGGGAATGCGCCAGCCCCAGTCGCTCATCGTCGCTTCGCCAAGCGTAGCGGTCAGCAGAAACACCAGACCGGAGCCCGCGACAAAGGCCATAAATCCGAAGTTATCGATCCAGCAGGTGAAATACCCGCGCCGAGCGGTTGGCGCATATTCGGCCAGGAACGTCGTTGCCCCTGAGCTTTCGCCACCGGCGGCAAAGCCCTGAATCAGACGGGTGATAACCAGCAGGACCGTCGCGGAGATACCGATTTGTGAAAACGTCGGCAGCAGCCCCATCACGAACGTCGCACCTGACGTCAGCAGGATCACCGTCGCCAACACTTTTTGACGCCCAATGCGATCGCCCAGCGATCCGAAATAGAGTCCGCCCAGCGGACGCATAATGAAACCGGCACCAAAAACGGCAAAGGAAGACAGTAACGCAACTGCCGGACTTTCGGCCTGGAAGAACTGCACACCGATAATCGCCGCCAGCGTCCCGTAAAGGCCAAAATCAAACCATTCGACAAAATGGCCGATTCCGGTCGCCAGCAAGACTTTACGTAATTTTCGCACGACCGGGATCTCGCGGTCAGACGTCGCCGTTTCGAGTGATTGCTGCGCTGAATTGTTCATACACTCTCCTTTGCATTATGTCTGTTAGCGGTAAGTCGTGCGGCTTGCGCAATCATGTCAGGAAAGGTGAAACGCGGCTGGTAGCCCAGTTCGCGTTTAATTTTTTGGTTACTGGTTTTAAATCGCACGGCCTTGCCTGGCATCGCGATATCAATCAGCGGCAAGCCAGTTGCCTGCGCCATCAACGGCAGCATATCTTCAAATGCGACGGGCTCATCAGTGCCAAGATTATAAATGCCGTTCGCCGCCTGCGGATGCGACATCGCAAGAATGACGCCGTCCGCCGTATCGCGCACATCAGCGATATGCATCTGGTACGGCAGGTTATCGTCTTCGCCGTACTGGACAATCATCGCCGGTCCCCCCTGTCGATCGCGCACGGTTTGCAGTTTGTCGGCCACGAGATCATTGCCAAACGAACGCATCTGGCGAATTTTACCGTCCAGGAAAAAGCGCGGTCCCGAAAAGAAGCTCTCAGGATCAAGCAGTTCATCTATGGATTGCGTGTGCGGAAAACGCAAAATCACCGTTTCCAGTCCCTGCTGCTGATAGAACAACACCAGATCCTCCGCCAGCTTTTTGGTCAGGCCATAGAACGAAACCGGGTTACGTGGATGATCTTCGGTCACGGGCTGAAACTGCGCGCGCACTTCTGGATACACTTCGCCACTGCTGGCGAAAACAAAGCGCTTCACGCCTGCGGCTCTGGCGGCATCCAACAGCCATTGTGTAGCGGTCACATTGGCGTGGAACATCGCGGCATTGTCTTTAGGCTGCCACGACATCATCGCACCAATGTGTAGCAGAACGTCTGCGCCCTTCACCGCATCGCCCAGCGTCTCTGCCTGCTCAAACCGGCATTGCACATGGTGATAATGCGCATGCTCTATTCTTGCGGGCGCAAGGTCAATTCCGGTTATCTGGTGCCCATCCACCAGCAACTGAACAGCAATTGTGTGACCAATTCGCCCGGCAGAACCTGTGAGTACAATTTTCATCGCCACCTCGTGAGTGTTTCTATTATAGATATAGTATTTATATCCATTGAATGAATAACACACAGGAAACGATAGAAAAATGTGATGCCGCGCGGTTTTACGCTGCCAAAAGAAATCGACGATCACAAAAAAACCCGCTGACAGGCAGCGGGTTCGAGGAGAAAAAGAGGCGATCAGGAGCGTTTTTTCGGCATCATGCGCAGGAGCGTGTTGTCTTTCCAGTAATAGTGATGCAGCAGGGCCGCAAAGGCATGCAAACCAATCAAGAAATAGCCCAGGTTCGCCAGCGTCTCGTGCCAGAATTTCATCGTATCCACCAGATCAAAATTGGCCTCCGCTGCGTGAGGCATCACCATTCCGAAAGCAAACCAGTCGTTGCCTCGGTTGTACATCATCACCAGGCCGATAATCGGTAGAGCAATAAACAGCAGATAGACCATCAGATGCCCCAAATGCGACATGCCGGTGATCATCGCTTTAGGTTTTGGCTGAATCGGCGGCGCAGGGAACTTCAGACGCACCAGCAGGCGGGCGCACATCAATACCAGAATAGAAATCCCGCAAGAGACATGAATCATGTTGATTAACGGGCGAGCGCTGCGCGGGAAAAAGCCGCGAAACTCCATGGCACAGTAGGCAACGATCACCAAAAGAAACACCAGCCAGTGGATGCCAATTTGCAGGACAGTATATTTATTGCGCATATGAATTCCTGAAACGGTACAAACAAAGCGTCAACATAGCGAGCTTTCCTTAAAAATTCATTAAGTTTTCTTTATGATTTTTCAAAAGCTTCCCCTGCGCATGAATCATCTTCAATTGCCTCACGCGCTGACATGGACTATGCCTGGATGAGTTTAAACTGTCGCATCGTTCAGTTCATACAGGAGTCACCCATGAGTAAAATTGGCATTAACGGATTCGGTCGCATCGGACGCCTGGTTTTACGTCGTTTGCTTGAAACCCAGGACAGCAATACCGTCGTCGCAATTAACGACCTCACCTCACCCAAAGTGCTGGCCTATCTGTTAAAACACGATTCCAACTACGGCCCTTTCCCCTGGAGCGTCGATTTCACCGAAGATTCACTGATTGTCGATGGTCAGTCGATCGCGGTTTACGCCGAGAAAGAGGCCAAACATATTCCGTGGACATCGGCAGGCGTTGACATCGTTGTCGAATGTACCGGTTTTTACACCTCAGAGGAAAAATCAAAAGCCCATCTGGACGCCGGCGCGAAGAAAGTGCTGATTTCAGCGCCAGCCGGTGACATGAAAACGATCGTCTTCAACGTGAATGACGACACAATTGACGCCAGCGATACCATTATTTCTGTCGCATCCTGCACCACCAACTGCCTGGCTCCGCTGGCAAAAGCCCTACAGGACAGTTTTGGTATTAAGGTGGGCACTATGACCACGATTCACGCCTATACCGGCACCCAGGCGCTGGTGGATGGTCCTCGGGGCAAAGATCTTCGCGCATCGCGAGCGGCGGCTGAAAATATCATTCCACACACCACAGGTGCGGCAAAGGCCATTGGGCTGGTCATCCCGGCACTGGTCGGCAAGCTGAAGGGCCATGCTCAGCGCGTGCCCGTCAAAACCGGTTCCGTCACCGAGTTAGTGACGATTCTTGAGAAAAAAGTCAGCGTGGATGACATTCACAACGCCCTTAAAAAAGCGACGGAGAATAACGAATCCTTTGGCTATACCGACGAAGAAATTGTGTCGTCAGACGTGATTGGATCGCATTTTGGTTCGATATTCGACGCCACCCAGACCGAAGTGACAGAGGCGGGTGATGTGCAGCTGGTGAAAACCGTTGCCTGGTACGACAACGAATATGGGTTTGTCACACAGCTGGTGCGCACGCTCGATAAGTTTGCCGCGCTGTAATTCGCACAGCGGGCAGCCTGGCTGTCCGCTGGTTGTGAATCCCTTCCGGTTTTCAATGAGTTAACTGTGCTATAACCTTCGGTTTCCAGTTAAGGGAGTGTTTCGATGGAAACTCTGAGCCGTGCAGCGTTAGAAAAGATGATGGCCCACGCCGTCGCCCACTCAGCAACGTTTACCGTCTGGCCTCATGGTGAAGCGCCTGGTGCCATCGGCAGCGACGCGGTTTTCACGCCAGAACCCCGCTATACCGGCACCTCCGATTATGATCGTTCCGCCACCGGCATTCGCGCCCCCGAAATTACCGTCTACGCCCCCGATAAGCCCAACGGCGTCGGTATTCTGGTGACTCCCGGCGGGTCTTATCGTCGCGTCGTGCTCGATAAAGAAGGTAGCGCGCTAGCCCCCTTCTTCAATGCACGTGGCTACACCTTGTTTGTGATGACGTACCGCATGCCGGGCGACGGGCATCAGGAAGGCGCTGACGCCCCGCTCGCCGACGTCCAGCGTGCGATGCGTATTGTCCGTGCGAATGCACAGGAGTGGAAACTCGATCCTGAGCGTATCGGCGTACTGGGATTTTCCGCAGGTGGTCACGTCGCCGCCAGCCTCGGCACACGGTTTAACGAGCAGGTTTATCAGCCCATTGATGCCGCCGATGAACTGAGTGCACGCCCCGCGTTTATGGCGCTGGTTTATCCGGTGATCACCATGCACGCCGATATCGATCATCCCGGTTCGCGTCATGAACTGATTGGCGATAACCCAACACCGGTGCAAATCCACCGCTATTCGCTGGAGGACAGAGCGGAAAGAGAGACCCCGCCGACTTTCCTGCTCCATGCTATCGACGATTCAGCGGTTAAAGTTGAAAACAGCCTGGAGATGTTCACCGCCCTACGACGTCTGGATGTTCCCGTTGAAATGCACCTGTTTGAGCGCGGGAAACACGGGTTTGGTATCCGCGATGCGCAGGGCCTGCCGGTCGCCATATGGCCAGAACTGATGATGAACTGGATCGCCACCAAAGTGTGAAATGAGGGCTATATCAATTTACAGCCACTCAATCAAAAGCAGTGAAGCCCTATCCATAAAACCCGTTGCGACAGCGATGCCCTGTTCCGGCTGTAAATCGTCGACGCGTTTACGTCAGGCCGGGGCGACGGACAAGGAAACGCAGAGGGGTGCGACCTGCAAGGATGCAGGATCGCACACGACCCGAAAGGCTGGCGGATAAAGCGGAGAGTATCGCGAAGCGTTGATTTTCTTGCCGGGAGCCCGGGTCGCCAGGGCGGCGGCGACTGAGCCGCCCTGGCACGTTCACAGGTGAAATTCTTACGGAGGAACAGCATACGCAAAGTGGACGGCGCAGCTAACCTGACCGCATATTCGCGCGAACGCATACCCAACACCGCCACATACCGTTCAATGCAATCCCATCACGACTGCAAATAGACCACCTGCGTCTGCAAATACTCATTCAAACCGTGTTTACCGTCCGCACCACCGATCCCTGATTTCCGCCAGCCCGCATGGAATCCCTGCATCGCTTCGAAGTTCTCACGGTTGATGTACGTCTCACCGAATTTCAGCCCTTTGATCGCTTTCATCGCCACGTTCAAATTCTGGGTATAAATCGATGATGTCAGACCATATTCGCTGTCGTTAGCCATGGTCAGCGCGTCGTCAAGCGTATCAAATGCCACCACCGGTAGCACCGGACCGAAAGTTTCTTCGTGCATAATGGTCATCTCCTGGCGCACATCCAGCAGCAGCGTCGGCGGATAGTAATAGCCTTTGCCTTCAACAGCCTGCCCCCCCAGCACTACTTTTGCCCCTTCCTGTACCGCGCGCGCCACTTTCTGTTCGACACGTTCAAGCGCAGCAGCGTTGATCAGCGGCCCCATCGCGATATCATTGCGTTCCGCCGGATTGCCAAACTGCACCGCTTTCATCGCCTCACCGAGACGATTCACAAACTGGTCGTAAATGCCTTTTTGCACATACACGCGTTCCGCGCAGTTACACACCTGTCCGGTATTGATGACGCGAGAATCAACAATCGCTTTGACCGCCAGATCCAGATCGGCATCGTCCATCACGATAGCCGGGGCTTTGCCCCCCAGCTCGAGGCACACTTTGGTGATATTTTTCGACGCAGCGGCCATGATTTTTTCACCCGCCGTCACGCTGCCGGTCATGCTGACCATGGCGACTTTCGGGTTGCCCGCCAACGCCTGGCCGACAGTTTCACCGCGCCCCAGCACCAGGTTAAACACGCCCTTTGGCAGGCCAATGTCATCCACAATTTTGGCAAAGGCGATGGCGTTATTGGGCGTGAATTCGCTCGGTTTGATAACGATGGTATTGCCGGTCAGCAGCGCGGGTGCGAGCTTACGGGCAATCAGGAAGAACGGAAAGTTCCATGGCAGAATGCCGGTCGTCACGCCCAGCGCGCGTTTAAACACCAGAATATTTTCGCCAGGGCGATCGCTTTGCAGGATTTCGCCCTCATAACGACGCGCCCATTCCGCCATATAATCGATATAGTCCGCGGTGAAATTCACTTCCACGTCGGCCAGTTGCTGAATTTTGCCGCCCTCGGCGACGATCAGCGCGCTGATTTCGCTGGCCCGCTCGCGGATCCCCGCTGAGATTTTGCGTAACCAGTTTGCGCGTTCAATGGCCGGGAGCGCTTCCCAGGCAGGTTGGGCACGATCGGCCGCGTCGATCGCCTTGCGGGCGTCGTCGGCGTGACCATCGGGAATTCGGGAGATGACCTCTTCGGTGGCCGGATTGATCACATCAATCCAGGCTTCACCTTGCCAGGCAACAAACTGTCCATCGATATACATAGGATGTTGTACGGGTACCGTCATGACCTGCTCCTGTAATTGTACTGTTTTTAACAAGTAAACTTATTGTTAAAAACTACAAGCAAGAAGCGACATTCCTATTCTATCGCGCTGTTTTTGTGAGATATCTCATAAAAGAAACGGGTCAGCAGAATAATTAAGTTACAACCAGGCAACATAAAGTGCCCGTTTGCGTGAAAGGGTGCGCAAACGGGCACATGTCACAGCAGCGAGCGACTGATCAGCGCATCGGTCAGCGTCATATCGTGGCGTAGAATCTGCCATGCGGACTCCACCTCGACAGGAATATCCACATGAGCGATAAAATCGCGGCCCGTCGGTCCGTAACCGTCCACGTCATCGCGCAGGCGCGGCAACTCACCGAGCACCAGCGATAAATAGCGCTCAACCGGCCACAGTCCGTCACCTCCCTCGCAAAATACCAGGCCGTTTTCACTATTTTGCAGACGCTGGATAACCCCCGGATGGCTTATCCACTGTGGGACAACAGCGTCGTCGCGAAAAACCCGGGCAAACGTCGCCATGGTGCGCCGCTGCATTGTGGGATCTTGCACTACCAGCACGCGCTCAGGCAGGGGTTGATGCTGGTGTAAAATGTCCCGGCTAAAGCGGGCGTTTTCACCGCAGTTGGTTGACTGATCCTCGACCTGCAAACGCTCATCCGGAATGTTCCAGAACTGACGCGCGATATCCGCTAGAATCGCGGCTTCTGCGCGTCCGGTGGTCGGCACGGTGTTGTAGCGCGGGTGACGTGCCGTTGCGGCATAGAGAAAGGTTGTCGAGTGGCCGATACCCCCGCTGATCAGCAGCGGAATGCCCTGCTCTGAAGCCACCCGGCAGGCGGCATCAATCGTCGGAATCACCGCATTCCCCGCCAGAATGACTCCCTCGACGGGTTCTCCCGGCTGATAATCATCCTGCGCGAGCCATTCACCAACCGTATTAATTGCCGCCAGCGTCGGCTCGGGTAAGCACGGAAAAAGTGTCATCGTCATCTCTACCTCCTTGCATTACTTTCCATAAGGGTAGCGCGTGCATAATGTCAAAACAGGGGGATCTCTCCGAAAGCCGCCTGCGTCATAGCACCTTAACGCTGTAAACATATTTGATTTAAAGACATTATTCATATTCACTTGAATTATGATTTGCGTCAGACGTAGAATCATTAGCCCACTAATTATTAGAACTTTGCAAAGGTAATCCGGTTATGCGCCTGCCCCAACGCGATCCTTATGCTCCTCGCGAGTGGCAGCCTCACGAAAAACCCGCCCTGCTGGGTTCGCCTTCAACGCCGCTACATAGTACACCTAAACGTTTCGCCTACGGGATCGTGGGTTTGCTGGTCTGCCTGACGGGTGCGCTGGGTAACGCCATGGTGGCCGCCAATCTGCAAAATTTGCAGGGCACGTTTGCCGTCTGGTCGACGGAAATCGCGTGGCTCCCTGCCGTCTACGTCATGACCAACGTGTCGATCAACCTGCTGCTGGTCAAATTCCGCCAGCAGTACGGGCTGCGGGCGTTTACCGAAGGCTTTCTGGTGCTGTATGTGCTGGTGACGTTTTTCCACCTGTTCGTCAACGATCTCAGTTCAGCCCTGATGGTCCGCGCCGCGCACGGCATGGTGGCGGCTGCGCTGAGCTCGCTCGGCATTTACTATCAGATTCAGGCGTGGCCGGCGAAGCATCGCCTGAAAGCATTAACCATTGGGATCACCGGTTCGTCACTGGCGATCCCGATTGCGCGCCTGTTTTCGACTGAACTGTTGCAGCTCGACGAATGGCGCGGGCTGTACTTCTTTGAACTGGGTCTGGCGCTGGTGTCGCTTGCCTGCGTGATCGCGCTAAAACTTCCGCCTGGCGATCGGCGTAAAGTCTTTGAGAAAAAGGATTTCATCACCTTCTTTTTACTGGCGCCGGGCATGGCGCTGCTGTGCGCCGTACTGTCGCTCGGGCGGCTGGACTGGTGGTTTGAAGCGCCGTGGATCGGCTGGTCACTGGCGCTGTCACTGGTGTTGATTGTGTCAGCCATCGTCTTTGAGCATAACCGCAGCAACCCGCTGCTCAATACTCGCTGGCTCTCAAGCGGCAGTATTTTGCGTCTGGGACTGATCATGCTGCTGATCCGCATCGTGCTGGCGGAGCAAAACACCGGCGTCATCGGCTGGCTGCAATATGTCGGTTTGCAGAACGAACAGATGACCTATCTGGCGTGGTCAATCTTTGCCGGCATTGCCTGCGGAATAGTCGCCAGTTGCCTGACCATCAAGCCGACAAAACTCGCCTGGCCGATTGTCACGTCGTTGGTGCTGATGATTGTCGCCTCGCTGCTCGATAGCCAATCCAACAATCTTACCCGTCCGGATCAGCTGATGCTGAGCCAGTTTTTACTCGGCTTTGGTAGCGCGTTTTTCCTCGCGCCCGCGATGCTGGCAGGGATCGGTGGCGTGATTGCCGATCCACGCAACCTGGTCAGTTTTTCGGTGCTTTTTGGTATGAGCCAGAACATTGGCGGTCTGTTGGGTTCCGCGATTCTCGGCACCTTTCAGACCTGGCGCGAAAAATACCATTCCAGCATGCTGGCCGATCAGCTCTCTACGCTGAATCCGCTGGTGAATGAGCGTCTGCAAATTTACACCCAACTGTACAAAAGCCTGATTGGTGACAGCGCGCTGCTCAACACGCAGGCTGTGACGCAGCTGCAAACCGTCACTACGCTTGAGGCCAACATTCTCGCTTACAATGATACTTATCTGCTGACGGCGGGTATCGCCACCGCCACGCTGGTGTGGATTTTGTGGCGTTTGCTGCGCCTGCGACTCACTGCGCGGTTGGCGCTAAAAAAATCGACCGGCACCCAATAAAGGAAAGAACCATTACCATGTTTATCGCGTTACCACAGGAGACGTTATGAGTCAGCAGGATGCCGCTAACGTACAGGCTAATACCCGCAATAATTTGCGTGTGGTGTCTATTTTTACCGCTGCGGCGATTGGCATTGTCGGTGTTCTGGTGATTCTGTATGCCTGGCAACTGCCGCCGTTCACCCGCCATACGCAATTTACCGATAACGCCTACGTGCGCGGCCAGACCACATTTATTAGTCCGCAGGTCAACGGCTATATCACGGACGTCAACGTGCAGGACTTTGTGCAGGTCAAGAAAGGCGATCTGCTGCTGAAAATCGACGACCGGATCTATCGCCAGCGCGTGCATCAGGCCGAGGCGCAGTTGGCGATGAAAATTGCCGCGCTCAACAATAACCTCCAGCAGCGTAAAAGCGCCGAAGCGGTGATTGCCCGCAACGATGCGGCGTTGAAAAATGCCCGCGCACAAAGCCTGAAAACTCAGGCCGATCTCAGGCGGGTGAACGATCTGACGGCGGATGGTTCGCTGTCTATTCGCGAACGTGATGCCGCCCTTGCAAGTGCCGCGCAAGGCAGTGCGGATATCGATCAGGCAAAAGCCACGCTCGAGATGTCCCGTCAGGATTTGCAAACCGTGATTGTGAATCGCGGCGCGCTGGAGGCCGATGTCGAAAGCGCCAAAGCGGCGCTTGAACTGGCGCAAATCGATTTGCAGAACACCCGCATCATCGCCCCGCGCGACGGCCAGCTTGGGCAAATTGCCGTGCGTCTGGGCGCCTATGTCACCGCAGGAACGCATCTCACCACGCTGGTGCCGCCGCAGCACTGGGTGATCGCTAATATCAAAGAGACACAGCTTGCCGATCTGCGGGTGGGACAGCCTGTGAAATTCACCGTCGACGCGTTAAACGGCAAAGCCTATCAAGGCCGTGTTGAGAGTATTTCCCCTGCTACCGGCGTGGAGTTCAGCGCCATTACGCCAGACAACGCCACGGGGAATTTTGTCAAAATCGCTCAGCGCATTCCGGTGCGCATTGAAGTGCTCGGCAAACCCGAGGCGTCTGCGCTGTTGCGCCCGGGTATGTCGGTGCAGGTCAGTATCGATACGCGGGAGGAGAAGTAATGACTTTTCGCCCCGTTGCTGGTTTGATCGTCGCGGCGCTGCTGGCTGGGTGTCAGTCCGCAGACATCGCCCCGGCGAAACCGACATTGCAGATCCCGGCGCAGTGGCGCGAAACCAGCGGCCCTGCCAGCCCGGCGGAACAAGTCTGGTGGCGTAATTTTCACGATAATCATCTGAATCGCTACGTCAGCCAGGCGTTGCAAAATAACAGCGATGTGCTGATCGCCCGCGAGCGCGTGAACGAATACCAGGCGCGGGTTTATGCCGCTGACGGGAGCCTTTTCCCGACGCTAGACGCGGGTATCAGCGGGACGCGGGCGCGTTCACAGTCGGCCGCCAGCGGATTACCGGTTTACGGCTCGCTGTATAAAGGCAGTCTGACCGCCAGCTATGACGTGGATATCTGGGGCGTCAATCGCAGCACCTCGCAGGCAGCACTTGCGTCGCTTGAGGCACAGAAAGCGGCCGCCGCGGCCGCCGATTTGACCGTCGCCGCGTCGGTGGCGTCCGGCTACATCACGTTGTTATCCCTGGATGAACAGCTGCGGGTCACGCAATCGACGCTGAAGTCCCGCGAAGAAGCCTGGAAACTGGCAAAACGTCAGTTCGAAACGGGCTACAGCTCGCGCCTGGAGCTGATGCAGTCAGACTCCGAACTGCGCGCCACGCGCGCGCAGATCCCGCAGGTGCAGCATCAGATCGCGCAGCAGGAAAATGCGCTCAGCATCCTGTCAGGAAATAACCCCGGCACCGTCGTTCGCAGCGATAGCTTTGAGACGCTCACGCCGCTGCAAATTCCGTCGCAACTGCCCTCTTCGCTACTGAATCGCCGTCCGGACATCGTGCAAGCCGAACGCCAGCTTATCGCGACGGATGCCACGCTTGCCGCCTCTCGTGCCAGCCTGTTGCCGTCGATCAATCTCACGGCGAGCGGATCGATACAGGATCGTACGCTCTCCGGCCTGCTGGATAATCCGCTGCAGCTCTGGAGTGTGGGCGGAAGTATTCTTGCGCCGCTGCTCAACCGACAGGCCCTGAATGCTCAGGTGGATATTTCGCAGTCGCAGCGCAATCAGGCGCTCTACAGCTATGAAAAAACCGTGCGTAACGCGTTCAGGGAAGTCAATGACAGCCTGGACGCCATCACGCGTTATCAGGAGCAGTTGACGGAGTTAATGGCGCAGCAGGACGTGGCCCAGGAGACGCTGCGCATCGCGCAAAACCGTTACCGCAACGGTTACTCCTCCTATCTGGACGTGCTGGACGCCCAGCGCACGCTGTTCTCGGTGCAAACGAATGTCGTACAGGTGAAAAATAACCTGCTGCTGGCGCAGATTGATTTGTATAAGGCGCTGGGCGGCGGGTGGTCTGAGAAAAACTAAGGGGTCAGTCTATGCAACAAACGTGGTCTGCAGTAGATAACTATATGATTTCTTCTCTTATTCCCCAGGATACCGTGCTGCAAAGCGTTCTGGAAAATAACAAACGAGCCGGGCTGCCGGAGCATGACGTCGCGGCAAATCAGGGGCAATTGCTGGCTTTATTCGTCCAGATGACGCATGCAAAGCGCATCCTGGAGATCGGCACTCTGGGTGCTTACAGTACAATCTGGATGGCGCGCGCGTTACAGCCTGGCGGCAAAATTATCACCCTTGAGGCCGACCCTGTTCATGCAAAAACCGCCAGGCAGAATATCCGCCTTGCCGGATTGCAGGCGCAGATTGAGCTTATCGAGGGGCCAGGATTGCAATCGCTGAAAGGCTTCGGCGACATCCCCCCTTTTGACCTGATCTTCATCGATGCCGATAAGCCCAATAATCCGGGCTATCTGGAGTGGGCGCTACGCTACTCCCGCCCTGGCACCGTGATCATCGGGGATAACGTGGTGCGTGACGGTGAGGTGATCAATGAGCAAAGTGATGACGAGCGCGTACAGGGCGTACGGCGTTTTATCGATATGATCGGGGAAAACCCTCGCCTCACGGCCACCGCGCTGCAAACCGTGGGGGTAAAGGGTTGGGATGGATTTACCCTTGCAATGGTGAATAGCTGAACCGTGTTTGTCGCCCGGTAAGCATTGCGCCACCGGGCGTTAATCACATACGTCTTACGACCCGCCGGGTGGCGGCGATGCCTAACCCGGCCTGCAAACTACGCCGTAATCTGCTCCATTGCCTGCAAAATACGTTTGTCGGATATCGGATACGGCGTACCGAGCTGCTGCGCAAAGAGGCTGACGCGCAGCTCTTCGATCATCCAGCGGATCTCCTGCACGTCTTCATCGTCGCGACGTCCGGGCGGCAGCTTGTTTAACCACTGCTGCCACGCCTGCTGCACGCTTTCGACTTTCAACATTTGTACGCGATCGCGATGCGGATCGACGGCCAGCTTCTCAAGGCGTTTTTCAATCGCGTTCAGATAACGCAGCGTATCGCCAAGGCGTTTGAAACCATTGCCGGTCACAAAGCCGCGATACACCAGGCCGCTCATCTGCGCTTTAACATCCGATAACCCCAGCGCCATGGTCATATCGACGCGCCCTTTCAGGCGTTTGTTTATATTGAATACCGCCGTCAGGATCTGCTCGACCTGTTTCGCAATGGTCACTACGGTATCATTCAGCTCCGCACGCACTTTTTCATGCAGCGTCGCAAAGCCCTCTTCCGTCCAGACCGGACCGCCCGCCTCGTCGATCAGCTTATCCACGCCGCAGGAGATGCAGTCGTCAATCAGATCCAACACTTTGCCGTAAGGGTTAAAGTACAGCCCGAGCTTGGCCTTGTTCGGCAGTTTCTCATGCAAATATTTGATCGGCGACGGAATATTCAACAGCAGTAAACGGCGTAGACCGCGCCACATCGCCTGCTGCTGTTCCAGCGGATTATCAAACAGCTTGATCGCCACGCTGTCGCGTTCGTCCACCAGCGCAGGCCACGCTTTCACTTTATAGTTGCCGCGTTTTTGCTCGTAATGATCCGGCAGATTGCCAAAGCTCCAGATATGCAGCCCACTCTGCTCGATACCGTCGTCCGCCACCGCAGAGAGCGTCTCCTGCACTTTGCCTTTCAGGGCATCTTTCAGTTCGGTCAGCGAACGGCCTTCGTTCAGCTTTTTGTTTTTGTCATCCACAACGCGGAAGGTGATTTTCAGATGGTCGGGCACCTGATCCCAGTGCCAGGATTCGCGGTCAATCGTTACCCCCGTCATGCGGCGTAACTCGCGCTCAAGCGCATCCAGCAGCGGCATTTCCAGCGGCGTGACGCGGCCTAAAAACGCCTCGGCGTAGTTCGGCGCGGGAACAAAATTGCGGCGCACCGGTTTAGGCAGGGATTTGATTAGCGCAATCACCAGCTCACGACGCAGGCCAGGAATTTGCCACTCGAACCCACTCTCTTCAACCTGATTGAGCAGCGGCAGCGGAATATGGACCGTGACGCCATCGGCATCCGCGCCTGGCTCAAATTGATAGGTCAGACGCAGCTTGAGATTGCCCTGATGCCAGAAGTTCGGATAGTCAAGTTTACTGACGTTCTCCGCCCCCTCTTTAATCAGCATGCTCTTTTCAAAGTTGAGCAAGTCAGGCGTCTCTTTACTGACGTTTTTCCACCAGCTGTCGAAGTGACGGCCCGACACCACATCATGGCTGATGCGCTGATCGTAGAATTCGAATAACGCTTCGTCATCCACCAGAATGTCACGGCGACGTGATTTGTGCTCAAGCTCTTCGACTTCGGCGCGCAGTTTCAGGTTTTCGCGGAAAAACGCGTGACGCGTTTGCCAGTCGCCTTCGACCAGCGCGTGGCGAATAAACAGCTCACGGGACAGCGCCGGGTCGATCTGGCTGTAATTCACCTTGCGTGCAGCAACGACCGGCAGGCCGTAAACGGTGACCTTTTCGGTCGCCATCACCGCGCCCTGTGCGCGCTCCCAGTGCGGTTCACTGTATGAGCGCTTCAGCAGATGCTGTGCCACCGGTTCAACCCATTCTGGATCGATCCGCGCGGCAATGCGTCCCCACAGGCGGCTGGTTTCAACCAGCTCCGCGACGATGGCCCATTTCGGCGGTTTCTTGAATAAACCGGAACCGGGGAAGATCGCGAAACGGGCATTGCGCGCGCCGGTAAACTCCTGTTTATCGACATCTTTCATCCCGATATGCGACAACAGCCCCGTCAGCAACGCGACGTGGATCTCACGGTATTCAGCCGGTTCGCTGTTGACCGGGATCCCCAGCTCTTTGACCACCTGACGCAGCTGGGTATAGATATCCTGCCACTCGCGCACGCGCAGATAGTTCAGATATTCGGTCCGGCACAGACGACGAAACGCATTGGACGTCAGCGCTTTTTGCTGTTCGCCGAGATAATTCCACAGATTCACAAACGCGAGGAAATCCGACTCTTTGTCCTGAAAACGACGGTGCATCTCATCAGAAGCCTGCTTTTTATCCATCGGACGCTCGCGCGGATCCTGAATAGAGAGCGCGGAGGTGATAATCATCGCCTCGCGCACGCAGCCGTGTTTTTGCGCCTCCAGCACCATACGTGCCAGACGCGGATCGACCGGTAACTGGCTTAACTGACGGCCCTGCGGGGTCAGTTTGTAGGCGGTGGCCTGTTCGTCGGTGGTGATCGCACCTAACTCTTCCAGCAGACGCACGCCGTCCTGAATATTGCGTTTATCCGGCGCTTCAACAAACGGAAACGCGGCGATATCCCCCAACCCCAGCGCGGTCATCTGCAAAATAACGGAGGCCAGGTTGGTGCGCAGAATTTCCGGATCGGTAAATTCTGGACGCGACAAGAAATCGTCTTCGGAATACAAACGAATACAGATACCTTCGGAGACACGTCCGCAGCGGCCTTTACGCTGGTTAGCCGAGGCTTGCGACACCGGCTCAATCGGCAGGCGCTGCACTTTGGTGCGATAGCTGTAGCGACTGATACGCGCCGTACCCGGATCGATCACATACTTGATGCCGGGAACGGTCAGCGAGGTTTCAGCCACGTTGGTCGCGAGCACAATACGACGACCATGATGCGACTGGAACACGCGGTTTTGCTCGCTGTTCGACAGACGCGCGTAGAGAGGCAAAATCTCGGTATGGCGCAGCTCGCGCTTGCTGAGCGCATCAGCTGTATCACGAATTTCACGCTCGCCGCTCATGAAAATGAGAATATCACCCGGGCTTTCGCGCCCCAGCTCATCGACTGCATCGAAAATGGCCTGCAGCTGATCGCGCTCGGTGTCGTCTGCGTCTTCAACAATTGGGCGATAGCGCACTTCGACCGGGTATGTCCGGCCGGAAACTTCGATAATCGGCGCGTTATTGAAGTGGCGCGAGAACCGTTGCGGATCGATTGTCGCTGACGTGATGATGATTTTCAGATCCGGGCGGCGCGGTAACAGTTCACGCAAATAGCCCAGTAAAAAATCGATGTTCAGACTGCGCTCGTGCGCTTCATCGATGATAATCGTGTCGTATTGCATCAGCAGGCGATCCTGCTGGATTTCGGCCAGCAGAATACCGTCGGTCATCAGCTTGACCATGGTGTTATCGCTAACATGATCGCTGAAACGCACTTTGTAACCGATGCAGCCGCCCGGCTCGGTTTGCAACTCTTCGGCAATACGATTCGCTACCGTACGCGCGGCAAGACGACGCGGCTGGGTGTGGCCGATCAAGCCCTTCACACCGCGCCCTAACTCCATGCAGATTTTCGGCAACTGCGTGGTTTTACCTGAACCGGTTTCCCCCGCCACAATCACCACCTGGTGGTCGCGAACGGCTTCGAGAATTTCCTGTTTTTTCTGACTGACGGGCAAGTTTTCCGGATAGGTGATATCCGGACGCGCCGCGTCGCGCAGCACGACTTTCCCTGCTGCCTGTTCAATCTCTTTCGCCATCTCCTGATAAATGGCCTGTTGTGCATCAGGATTTTTAACCTTCTTGACCCCATGCAGGCGGCGCGCAAAGCGCTGTTTATCGCGCAACATCAGCGTATCCAGCTGTTGCATAAGCATCGGGAAGGTGATTTTTTGTTGTTCTGTCATAGCGTTAAGGGGCAGTGCTCTGCCGGGTAAAATCTCTTTTTAATGATTGCTATAGAGTACCACATCAGGGCATCTACCGCCTTATTCAAAAAAACTGAACACTGGGTTCGATATATTGCGCTATCCCTGCGACAGGATTGTGAATAAAGTGTCTGCAAGCAACGGGGCAATCCCCCCAATCAAATACAATTAAGGAATCACCCATGAGCAAAGTATTAGTTCTCAAATCCAGTATTCTGGCAGGGTACTCTCAGTCTGGTCAGCTGTCTGATTATTTCGTTGAGCAGTGGCGTCAGCAGCACAGCGCTGACGAAATCACCGTCCGCGATCTGGCTGCTCAGCCAATTCCTGTTCTGGATGGCGAACTGGTGGGTGCGCTGCGTCCAAGCGATGCACCGTTGACGCCTCGTCAGCAGGACGCGCTGACGCTCTCTGACGAATTGATCGCTGAGCTGCAGGCACACGACGTTATCGTGATCAACGCCCCGATGTACAACTTCAACATCCCAACGCAGCTGAAAAACTACTTCGACCTGGTGGCGCGTGCTGGCGTGACTTTCCGCTACACCGAGAACGGTCCGGAAGGTCTGGTGAAAGGTAAGCGCGCTATCGTGCTGACCAGCCGTGGCGGTATTCATAAAGACACCCCAACTGACCTGGTTTCACCGTACCTGAGCCTGTTCCTGGGCTTCATCGGCATCACCGACGTGAACTTTGTGTTTGCTGAAGGCATTGCCTACGGTCCAGAAGTGGCAACCAAAGCGCAGACTGACGCGAAAGCCGCAATCGACAGCCTGGTGGCTGCATAAGATTTCCCCCTCTCACCGCCTGGTGAGAGGGTTTTTCCATTCCCGCACTCACGTTCACCTTCTCGCGCCTGCTTGTTGCTCCCCTTCGATTCACGCGTACTCAAAACGGCTATCCTGTTTACACTGGCAAAATTACGCTAACACATTGACCCCAGTAATAATGCTGCCAGACTGATATCAGTATCCCATGATCATATGTGACCCAGTAAGTGACACTGTAACGCGTATGCATAAACATGTATCCGTTTACGACAACCCAGACTCTTTCCAGCAGCGATAAATCAATGGAAAAACGACATCACCCGCAACCTGAACTGACGTCCTGGCCGACTCGCGAGGCCATGGTGGCGCGCGGGCTGGCGATGAATATGCCGTGGCTGGCGTTTGTGAACATCAGCTTTGCGCTGGTGATTTGGCTGCGTAACAGTCTGTTCGACAATATCGACGCCTTTTACCAGGTGTCGCCGCACGCCAGCCTGCTGATTAACATCGTGATGTTGGGCATCATTAGCCTCTCGGCGATGCTGATTGTAATGGCCTTGCGCCATTATCAGGGGATCGGCGCGGCGCTGCTGGTTATCAGTGCGATTTGGTCCGTGTGTTGTGTCTGGTTCATTGTGTACTGGCAGCTTCCGCATGCCTGGCCGCTGTACGTTATTCTGATCCTCACCGCGATTGCTGCCCTGTATTATCATTTGAGTGGCCTGCTCTGCTACGTGCTGCCGCTGTGGCTCGCGCTTCCCGTGGCCAGCATCATGCTTAATCACGGGGTGAATATCCGCTTCGCAACGCTCTGGCTGGTGTTTACGCTGATTATTATCTTCGGGCGAATTCTTTTATTACGCTGGTTTGACGAAGCCTGGCAGCGCAATCAGCAAAATCAGATGCTGATTGCGCGCCTGGACGCCCTGGCGCACCAGGATGCTCTGACCGAAACGGCCAATCGTCGGGCGATGGAAAGCCTCCTGGAAAACGCGGTAAGCCTGCAGAAGCCCTTTTCGCTGATCATGCTCGACGTCGATTATTTCAAGCTCTACAACGATACCTACGGACACCAGGCGGGAGACGAATGCCTGGCTCGCGTTGCGCAGGCGCTGAAACAGTCGGTACGCACACCCGATGATGTGGTGTCGCGCTATGGCGGTGAGGAGTTTGTCGTGATCCTGTTCGAATGTTCGGCAAAAATGGCGGAACAGGTGGCAGCGCGTATTCAGGATACGTTGCGCGTTTTCGCGATTGCGCACAGCGCTTCAAAAGTGAGCAATTGCGTGACGGTGAGCATGGGTATCGCCGGGATGACGCCAGGTTTGAGCGCCAGTCAGTTAATCGCTCAGGCTGATGCCGCACTGTATCGCGCCAAAGAGGCTGGACGTGACCGCTGGGCCGTCTGAGCGCGTCGTCTGATGCCCTCACTCCCCCCTCACCACGGGAGAGGGAGAAAACACGAATCCTGCAACATCGGAGCGCTAATCGGCAATTTCTTGACCCGCTACGCGCAAAAAATCAACACAGCGGTTAAGAGGTTTTCGCGAAGGATTTGCCGACGTTCCCCCTTTATCAGCAGCGATGACCCTTTAGCATCGGCGTTTAAGGCGATTACCCGTTTTCAGCGCCGTTTACGCTGTTAACTCTTTGTCATCGGCGTTTTGGCTGTACTTTGTTGAGCCGGTTTCCAGGCGCGACCGGGGATCACTTTTTCAACCATTTCCCGTTAATGCCTTTTACGTATTCACCCGGCTGCGCCCGGGCAACCAGCTTTTGCCCCGCCATTTTGGCGACTTCATCCACCGGCAGATTGTTGCTGTCCGCCAACTTTTGGTAGCTTTCACTGCGCGCAGCGTTGATTTCACTCACCAGCGCAAGGGTTTCCTGATCATGACGGACCGGCGCGATATACCCACTCAGCGTTTCCCCAACGCGCCCCTGCGCACGCGCTTCATTCAGCGTTATCGCCTGCGCCTGAGCGCTCATTGCCAACACCAGAAGGCCGGTTGCGAGTCGTTTTTTCATGGCATCCTCAGAACAGATCGCTACGCGATTTCAGCAGCGTTTCGACGTCTTTATCCACTTTGATATGGATTTCGTGTTCGATTTTGACGTTCATATTGATGGTGATCGGCTCTTTGGGGGCTGCCACTTCGATACGCGGCGTACAGCCTGTCAGCATCGAGACAATGACCATACCCAGCGCGCCTGTCAGCGTTTTCATCGTTGTTCCTCACATTCCTTGCCTGTCGGACAGCGGGCTTCAGGTAACGCCGCATGTTGCTCAAGCCATGCCTGTAAATTATCGCCGTAGCGCAGGCTGCGCCACAGGGTGAAAATGTTTTCTTCATGGGTGTAGTTGAGATTCACCGCATTGCTTTTGCCATCGACACGGCTGATACCACTGATTGCGGCCTGCATGGTCAAGACACCTAAATTATCTACATTGATTTTCGTCCACGAGCGAGAAATTTCCATATAACGAAGCCAGTTAATCGCCACGCCCGCCGCCATATTGTCTTTGACGATGGCATCTGCCGTATCTTTATCAATGCGCAACGTCATGGGGCCAGGATTGGTTAACCAGCCGTCTTTGATTATCCATTTTTCGTTTTCCAGCCAGAACGGCAGCGCCCCGCTGACCGGGCCGGACATCGTGAATTGTTTCGGATTGATTGCGCTTATCAATTCACTGGAAGAGATATTCTGCACCCGAAGCAGCGCCGGATCGTGCTGGGGCATCCGCAACTGTTGCATCGTGATTTTTCCCCCCAGTACGTCGGTGCTGACGTTGGTCAGCAGGAGCGGATTGTCTTCGCTCCACGGATAATCGCCCTGCAAATCGGCCGTAATATTACGGGCGGTGACCTGGTTGATGACTTCTGCGATGCGTAAGGTCACGGGACCGCGTGTTCCGAGAGACCATGTGCCTTCGCTAAACCGGAACGGCAGGACAAAATCCACACCGTTTACCTGGTTGTCCGGCATCCAGACGCTACCGCTTTTCATAACCCCGTGCCCGCCCGCTTCAAAGCCCTGACCTGCGGCCGCCGAAAACGCCACTTGCGCATAGAGTTCACCCTCGCGCAGGTTCATTTTCCAGTCGGGTGGAACCAACGGCTGGAACACCGTGAGCGATTGTTTAGGCCACCACGCCTGACCGCGCAGGCGTTCACCATCCCAACGACCGTTCACCTGGACCGGGCCAATTTCACCCGCGTGCAAGTCGCCTTTGAACTGGAAAAACGTCGGATCACGCCCGTCGACGCTAAATTTAAGGGTCGACGGCGGAAGTACGCTTCCGCCAGAAAACGTCGTTTTCTGCGCATCCAGCGATAACGCGCCGCTAAAGTGCGGATCGGTTTCATCACGCTGCCAGCGTACCGGGTGCTCCAGCACCAGCCGTGGGTTGCTCACCAGCATGGTGCCGTATTCGAGCTTATCGAATCCGGTCGACAACGCGGTCAACTCGATAACACTGTCGCGCCATTCACCTTTCCCGGCGACATCCCAGCGCGCATTCATCGGCGTGAAATGTCCGTCGCCCCAGTAGCGCCAACGCCACAGCCCTTTGTCCGCCAAAAAATCGTGCGCCTGTCCGTCGAGATGCAGCACAAAATCACCCATCTTGTTTTCATGCGCTTTGAGGATTGCCTGCAAACGCCCATCGACGCCTTTTTGCGAGAGCCTAACCCCGGCCAACGGCCAGCGGATTTCGTCGATATTCAGTGAATCAATAATTCGACCGCGCGAGCGCAGCAGAGCGCCCGGTTCAAACGTCAGCTGTGGGTCAACCAGGCTGCCCGTGAACCGGGCCGGAAGAATGGCGTACAGAATCAGATCGTTTTGTTTGGCCTCGCCCGTCAACTGGAGCGGCATGTCGCTATTATCCATGCTGAGTTTACCCGGCCCCAGGGTCAGCACCGCATTCCCTTTACCGGCATCACCCTGCGTCAGGATGTTCAGTCGACCGCTGATCGTTGCGGATTCGAGACCCTGCCGCCAGTTTTCAACCTTGACGCCAACGCGCCCGCTCAGCGGTAAACCGGAGAGATCCCAGTGCCAGCGCCCGTCACTGATCGTTAACTGCTCTGCGGTGAGCTGCCAGGGCAAATCAAGCAGCGGATCCGGGTTATCCCGCGCCATCACCACCAACTGCCCACGGTTGTTTTCCCAGTCGAGATCGGCATCCACCAGCGACGGAACGTGCGGCACGTTAAACGTTGCCTGCGCGTGGCCCTGTACGGGAGCCCCATCCAGTATCAATGGAAGGGTAAATTCACCGGCCAGCTTGATGGGCTTTTCCGCCTGAGGAAGGTGAAGTTCGAACTCACTGACGGTCAGGCTTTGACCGCGTAATTTGCCGCGCACTTTGACCTGTTCGCCCTGATAAGTGATTTCCTGCATTGATGGCGTCAATGATACGTTGAGCTTTCCCTGCCACTGTTGCCATGGCGACAACGTTAGACGATCGATGGTGAGCCAGGTATACGGCAGCATGGACTGCCATTCGGCGAGCGTTTTGGGCGCGGCCTGAGATTGCTCGGCTTGCGGCAATTTATTGAGACAGGCCGTATTGAGATCCAGCGCGCCAACCTCAAGTTTCCAGCGACTGGGGTGCGAAAGCGTGGCGTTCTCGACGCGGGCGATTTCGCAATCGTCGACCAGATAGCGGAGATCGGGAATCACAATGTAGTTACGGGTCAGGCGTGGGCTTTGCTCGAACGCAATTCGCGTCCCGACGGGGAGCCAGATCCCGGCAAGCGTAGGAACCCACTGGGCGAGCGTCATCAGCAGCGTCAGCGGCAAAAGTATAATCAGTAACAGGAGCGCTAGTGCAGCTTTGTATTTACCCTTCATGGGCAGTTAATATCCTGATTTTGCGAAAAAAATAAATCTGCATTGCCCCGTATTGTGTCATGTTTAGCCAATCCATTGTAGCCAACGCTTTTGTAAGGATAGACGCTGTAACTCCCTGGAGTAAAATTTTAATCATCCACATTCTTAATAAGTTACATAATATTCATACAATTACATAATCTCCTTACTCGCCGCTGGCGGAGAATAACAGCATCTTTTCTGCCCCATTTTATGCCCTTGCATACCTATCTGCCCCCGAGTTTGCCCCAAAAATTATCGCGTAGAGGGGATCTGTTGAGCTTAACAGCTCACCGTTTTACACCCCGACTCCGACGAAAACTCGTTGCGCTCCGGTTGTTGGAAATTACCCGCAAGCACTACTTTTGGGAGCTACATACCTTCGTTTACGTATGTAATGATTGTAGCCATGTTCAATTTATTGAGGTCGAGCTATGGAGCATTTATTCGCACGATTCCCCGTGGAAATGATGAACGCCGTCATGAGCAAATATCGCTTTAAAGCCTTTGAAAGCATCCCAAAAGATGAAGAAGGTTTTTCCTATCCAAAATTCAATGAAATTAAGTTCACCCTTCCCGCGGTGTGCGCTAATGAGGGAGGTTGTATTTTATTCGCGGATGGGCTGAAGATCCTTGAGTCGATGGGCGACGAAGCGTTTAACATTCACCCGACCCGCTGGCATAAAGTGAAAACATACATAGCCAATGGCGTTGTTGAGTATCCCGAAATGACCACACCTTTCACCATCATGGATGGAAGGCATCGGACGTTGGCTTTAATGCAAATCTACCCGAACACCAAAATCCCTGTCATTGTTCCGCATGCTATTTATCAGCGTGTTTTAGAAGAAGGACTTCACAGAAATGCGTTAGTGAAGCCAATGCTGTAAGAAGGTATTTTGCGTTAGCCCATTTGGGCTTTGGCTCCACTTTTGGGCATCAGCCGACGCAAGGGTTTTCTGTGTGGACGTTTTTACACACGTTCAAACCCGTGAAGAGTACCTGGTCGACGAAGGCCATCGCCATGCACAGCTTCAACCTGTGTCAGTGATTTAGCGTGACGTGCGAGAGTGGCGGGAGAATCAGCCGTGTTTCATCTACCGTGCAGGTGGCTAACTCATCTTCAGAGCAGCGATCGTCAGCGCGCCGTTACGCGCGCTGCGGGTAATGAGCCACATCAGGGGTCAGAGTGAATTGAGGCAGTCCGAGGATATGAATCGAGAACAAAAACTCGTCTATGATCAGCGACGAACTAACATTGCCGAATTCAGCCTCGCGGCGCAATTAACAGAGCAGGAGCATCGTTCGAGAGTAAACCATTTTTGATTTCCCCGGCGATATAAGGCTGAGGTTTGCTAAACAGATAGCCTTGTACTAAATCGCAGCCCAGTGCCTGAAGACTTTCCAGTTGTTCCTTCGTCTCAACCCCTTCTGCGACAGTCTTCATACTGAGGGATTTCGCCATGCTGGTGATAAGCTTGATGATATTAAGGGCGTCTTCCTGTGTAGATATCGAATTTACAAAGGATTTGTCTATTTTAATTTTATCGAAGGCAAGTCGGCTCAGCCGGGAGAGAGAAGAGTATCCCGTACCAAAATCGTCGATGGAGATTTTCACACCCTGCGCTCTAAGCTTATTAAGGGTATTCATCGGCGTAGTGCTCTCAATAAAGAGAGAGGATTCCGTCACTTCCAGTTCCAGACGGTCGGCCGGAAGCCCAGTCTCTTTCAGAATAGAAAGCACAACCCCGGCAAAGGCTTTGCTGCTGAGTTGCACTGGAGAGACATTGACGGAAATTTTAACCGGAACGGCCCAGGAAGCCGCCTCCCGACAGGCCATTTCAAGCACCGATTTCCCCATCTCGTTAATCATTCCTGTTTTTTCAGCAACAGGAATAAAGCTATCTGGCGACAAAAGGCCCTTTAGCGGATGCATCCAACGAATAAGGGCCTCATAGCTGTAAATTTCCCAACTGTACGAATCGACAATCGCCTGATAATAAACCACGAACTCTTTATTCACTATTGCCAGTGCCATGTCGTGCTCAAGGGTTCTGCTTTCCTGCAGCTTGTCTAACATTCGTTGGCGGAAGACTTTAATCTTGCCTGCGCCCTCACTTTTGGCTTCATAAAGGGCCAGATCGGCAAATTTATAGAGATAGTCGGAGCGGCGTTCTTTTTCTGAATTAACAATGCCGACACAGGTGGTTATGTTTACAATCGTGCTATGTATCGTGTAAGGCTGGTTAATGCAATCACATATTTTCTGGGCGAGTGAAATAGCGTGGCTTTCTGTCAGCCCCGTTGTGAGTAACGCAAACTCATCGCCACCTAAGCGATAAAGTGTATCTGGAGGAAGACTCATCGAACTCAGGCGATGGGCTATCTGAAGCAATAACATATCACCGGCATCATGCCCATAGGTATCATTGACCTCTTTGAATCTATCTAAATCAAACAACATCACGGTCACAGCGCTGTTATTGCTTTCTGCCATCTGGATGGTTTTATTTAAATTCTCCCAGAAAAACAGTCGGTTACTCATCTTTGTAAGAGGGTCATGGTAAACGTCATATTCCAGTTTTTTATTCTGAATTTGCAGTTTTTCTTTAGATTCCTGAAGCTCTTCAGCAAGGCTTTTAACCTGAAGATGCGCCTTCAGAATATTTCTATTTTGATAAAAAATCAGCACGCCCAGGATCGCACTCAATATTATTAGCAGCACAGAAGTCGCGGAATAAATAGTGTACAACGTTTGAATTTTGCTGTTGGCGTTGTTAATCAGGTTAACATCTTTGTTTAACGCGCCGGATGAAAGACGGCTCAGTGGTGCATCAAGCGCATACATCTCTTTCAGATATGCCTGGAGTTCTGAGCGATTCATTTTCTCAAGATGAACATCCAGATAATTGAGTGTGTTTTCGAGTTTTATCGCCACATCATGAAGGGTTTTATTGCTATCTATATAATGCCCCAAATCCCCTTCTTTCATTAAATCACTCTGGCTGAGCATAATGTCGAGGTGTAAGCGCACATCATCGAGCGTCATCGTCTCATCGATAGTGTAAAGACCAAGCCATGATTCGAAACGGTAATACTCCGAGACCAGCTGTACAGCAGACCATGAACTGGCGTAGTGCGTCAGTTTCTGTAACTCTTGCTGCCTTTCATGCACAAGGTAAGATATATATCCGGTGGATATAAAAAGGAAAAATATTATGCCGGCCAGGATTCTGTTCATGTTGTTCTTACGAATCCTACTCAATGCTCATTTTGCTGACCTGCCAGGCTGACCTTGAATAAAAGACCTGATTATTCAGTTCAGGTTTGCTGTCATAGGGATACACGATGAATAGCGGACCTTTGTCGCGGACACGCATGTATTCCCCATTGATTTTCAACGCAAGGATGACATTGTATTTTTTGAAATCACTGAGAGGGACAACGGTGGTGTAGTCATTGAGCGCAGTGACTTTAACGACTGAACCTTCCGCCCCGACGTAATCCATCAGCTTTTGCAGTGGAATACCCGTAAAGGTTGTACGCCCATTATACCAGGGAGAGGCGGTCTGAAAACTAACCATGCCCAGTTTCTCAAGGCTGGCGAGATCGAAAACGGCTTTACCCTCTTCGTTTGTATTTTCAATATGACCGGAGAGTGTTAAGAGCACTTTCCCGACAGGTTTGGGAAGCTCACCCGCCAAAACCTGCATGGAGATCACAAAGCTCAACAACATCACAATTAACCGCATTCTAACCTGCCTATCTCTCGAATATAAAAGAATTATAATGTAGTTATTATGTTATTTATAGATGCTGCTTGGCTAATAACAATGCATTAAGAGGATTTATAATTTTTTTCTTAAAAATCAAACCATTATACCAAAACCATCTTCAACATTGATTACTTATGGTCTGTACTGGTATTTGCGGCGCACTTTTCTCATCATAATATGTACAAAAAGCACGTTATTTGTTTAGTCGGTGCAAATAAACCCACATAAATGCTAAGACTAATTGGTTTGTGCAGGCTCAGGGCGTGGTGGTTTTGAAAATGGATGTTTTTTGCATGAACCGAACTTTTGCCCGGCGGCTGAATAATTAATCCACCTTATGGGGATAAAATAAGCGGCCTGTAGCACAGCAGACATTCTGAATCCCCCCACTCACTGGCTCACAGTAAAGCCTTCGTCGACGGCCGTTCCGGTACAATCTGGCTGGGCAACAGAACTATTCAGTAGCCTGTCTCACCCAAGGGTATCACCCTCTTTTGGCACAAAGCGGGCAGATCCTAAGCATTTGCCTTCTGCTATGCGTAGAGCACGGATAGGCTATGACATTTTCTCAACAGGCCCCCCCGTAGATTGAGCAATCTGCTACACCAAAAACGTTTGGTCACTGTATGCTTCATTCATGAAAAAATTTAAGCTAACATCTTTATATGATTGCGAATCAAAGGCTAAAAAATGAATACAATAACGCCAAAATATACGTCTGTTGACTTATCTCGTTGGGCAAGGAAGGAGCATTTTGAAGTATTTCAGTCATTTGCTGAATGTACTTTTAACCAAACTGTCCAGCTCGATATTACCGTGCTGCTAGAAAATATAAAGAAAGCCGGCTGGAAATTTTACCCAACTATTATTTTCCTCCTTGCTAAAGTTGTAAACCGTCATGCGGAGTTCCGTATGGCTAGAAAGAATAATGAGCTTGTCATATGGGATGAAGTTCATCCAAATTATACAATTTTCCATAATGAAACGGAGACCTTTTCATCATTATGGAGTCACTATGATGGCAATATTGATCACTTCCAGGACGCTTATTCAGAAGACGTAGCGCGCTATCGTAATAACCTTTCTTATTGGCCAAAGGAGGAGTCTCGAGAAAATATCTTTTTTGTATCGGCTATTCCTTGGGTAAGTTTTACCAGTTTTAACACCAATATTGCTAATATGAAGAACTTTTTTTCTCCTATGTTCACTCTTGGGAAATACTTCCCACAAGATGGAAAAATAGTGTTGCCTCTCGCTGTTCTGGTACATCATTCCGTGTGCGATGGTTTCCATGTGGCAAGACTGATCAATGAGTTACAAGAAATGTGTAATGGCTCGCTGCACCATTCAGAGGAAATCAACGGTTGATAAGCCGGGAGCCCTGGCGATCGCCTTTTATATGACGTTGGTAGCCAGGATCGCAGTCATGTCTGCTAAGCGCGGTGAGTTCAACCGTGGGATGCAATAGACAGGTTAAAGCGCTTCGCGGTGATTCGCATCCCACTTTCCCTATTTTCAATATCTTATAGAAATAAGATGTCCTGGCGATTTCAATGGCGATTTATTTTAATTCTTCACTGCGGTGATTCTGTACGAATCAGGAGCGAATTTAACCATCCCAGACACCCTTTTTAACATCAATATCATCTCCAATTACTAAGCCATAACCATACTGTAAGTTGGCCAACTGTTTTGCTCTCAGGAGTTTACTGCTTTCTCTCTGAATCGGAGGCTCAAACAGGTCCATAACCTCAGTGAGTAAAAGGGATATTTTCTATTGAACTTATTGAAATTAATACTATTTAAGAAATTGTAAGTACATTTTAATCATGCTAACGTGAATGTAAAATCACTGGAGAAAGTCTTATGAAACTCGCGGTATATAGCACGAAACAGTACGATAAAAAGTATCTGCAACATGTTAACGAGTCTTACGGGTTTGAACTTGAATTTTTCGACTTTCTGCTGAACGAAAAAACCGCCAAAACTGCGCATGGCTGCGAAGCCGTCTGTATTTTTGTGAACGATGACGGTAGCCGTCCGGTTCTGGAAGAGTTGAAAAAGCATGGCGTGAAATACATCGCTCTGCGCTGTGCGGGTTTCAATAACGTCGATTTGGACGCCGCCAAAGAGCTGGGTCTGAAGGTGGTACGCGTTCCGGCGTATTCGCCAGAAGCGGTAGCTGAACATGCCATCGGGATGATGATGTCGCTTAACCGTCGTATTCACCGCGCTTATCAGCGTACCCGCGATGCGAACTTCTCTCTCGAAGGCCTGACCGGCTTCACGATGTACGGCAAAACCGCCGGGGTGATTGGTACAGGGAAAATTGGGATCGCCGCCCTGCGCATTCTGAAAGGTTTCGGCATGCGCCTGCTGGCGTTTGATCCGTACCCAAGCGCCGCTGCGTTAGAGCTGGGCGTAGAGTACGTCGATCTGCAAACGCTGTTCTCCGAGTCGGACGTGATTTCTCTGCACTGTCCGCTGACGCCGGAAAACTATCATCTGCTGAACGAAAGCGCGTTCGAACAGATGAAAGACGGTGTGATGATCATCAACACCAGCCGTGGTGCTCTGATTGATTCTCAGGCGGCCATCGAAGCGCTGAAAACACAAAAAATCGGCGCGCTGGGGATGGACGTTTATGAGAACGAACGCGATTTGTTCTTTGAAGACAAGTCTAACGACGTGATTCAGGACGACGTTTTCCGCCGTCTGTCCGCCTGCCATAACGTGCTGTTTACCGGGCATCAGGCATTTTTAACCGCCGAAGCGCTGATCAGCATTTCGGAAACCACGCTAGGTAACCTGCAGCAGTTAGAAAAAGGCGAAACCAGCCCGAACGAGCTGGCATAATTTGACTAAAAACCGGGCTAACACCCGGTTTTTTTTTGCTTTTGCTACGCGCTCAATCCACGATTTTTTAGCATCAGTTCACTCATAGGATCGTGTCCGCGCCATTGCCGATAGAGTTCAGCTAAATCAGTACTGTTTCCGCGTGATAAAATCGCCGGAATTTCTGTCTATTTTCATGCCTTTATCCCCTGTTCTGCTTAAACCACTGATAGCCGCCATCGGCCAGCATTTGCGTCCAAAGAGCGAACGCAATGAACCTCTACGCATCGATCCTATGTTCCGCGATTATGCGACGGGGTGGCGGGATAAACATCCAGCGATAAAAGCTCGCGCCAAGCCTGCGGTCAAACAGTAAAATACGCTAACCCTATTACAATTCATGGTTGGATAATCTGATTTCCCGACTATTTTGTGTTAGCCAACAAAAGTAAATAGCCCGCAGTTGCTTACTTCTTCGAGGACGTTTAAAATCATGACATTAATTGTGCTCATTAATATCCCCCTTTTAACGGATTAAAGTGTCGGATGTTTTTCATATTTAAACAGTGAGCAGGTTTTCCTGCAATTCAGTTAACTTTATTATAAATCTCAGGGAATAAATTAAAATATACCGCCAGCACGCGTTCCTTATCTGAAGCCGTATAGTTTTCCTTTTCTATATACTCTCTTACCTCACAAGCCAGAACTCGAGCAGCAGTGGCAAATTCCTCAGGCCAGCCATGACTCAACATTGAAAGTCCCTTAATCAGTCTAATTGGTATTTCTCGCATAGCGGCACCGTCACGCGCTATAGGCGAAAAAAAATCCTCTAGCATGTCACAAACAAAAAGTGGTGCAATATGGACGTAAGGGTATTTCACATCAGTTGTATCTACCTTATTCTGAGCGTATACAGATAACACTCTTACCCCGCGACCAATCACATCAATAGCTGTTCCTGGATCATTGACTGCTGGCGAAAGGGCGCGACAGGCGATTTCTGCCATGACACAGAGACAGAATCGCGGATCCTGGGTAAAAGAACGCACATCCGAAACGTGGATCGTCTCAATTAAACTTGCATGAAGAGAGGTCAATTCATTCTTCGTAATATACATCACAGGCTGACTAGGGTGAATGAAACTCCCAGGTCTGGCGACAAGATAAACATGCTCACCGCTATCAAAAAGTAGATTGTTCAATTTATTTACATCAATATATTCAACATACCCAATACTGTCCGGATACAGGGCCGTCGTTCCCTTTGGCTGTTCTGAATTATCAAGCCAGGGAAAACATCCAAGGTAAGGATTTTTAGCGCGCTCAATAATAGTTTCAATCGCTGCGCGTTCAACTTTCGCCGTCGTTTCCCCGACTCTACCAAGTGACGTTAAATGCTGTATCCAGCGAAGTAGAGTGAAAATAATCAGGGCAATGACAACTAAGGTCACTATAAATAAAATTACCCTGCCCCTTTCCCCATAGGCTCCCATATTTAAAGCAACGATCCCTACCAGGCTAAAAAGGAACGATCCAATAAAAGTCGCCAGCACGTTTTGGGTTGTGACGTCCTCTACAACCAGTCTGGTTGCTCGTGGAGTAACATTTGTCGTCGCTGATCCATACGCCGCTACCATAATACTCAGTGAAAAGGTGGTTACGGCAAGCATACTTGAAGCCAGAATATTAAGTATGTTGTCTACAGCTTCTGCCCCCACTTTCCCTGATAACGTCTCAGGGATCATCGACTTGAACAGGATGGACAACAGAGCCGTAAAGACCGCTGCGATGGCGAATAACGTCGCCCTGAACCAGAGTTTTTTAAATACCTGAGCCAGCATCCACTTCCAGCGCGAATTCATAATTAACTCCTTATCCTATTCATTAATTACAAAAAATGCCGCCACAAGGGCGGCACATCGCTGGACTAGCGAACCAGATGCAGGAAGTGAAGGTGTTTCTCATACTGATCAAGTATATCGTTGATTAGCTGCTCCTGATTCCAGCCCATCACATCATAATCTTGTCCACCCTCTTTGAGATACACTTCAGCTCGGTAGTAACGGTGTTGCTCAGCCTGGTGCTCATCAGCGTCCATAGCCGCCAGGGCGAACGTGGGAGAGTTATAGCCACGGAGCCTCACTTCATAGATGAAGTTGAGCTCGTTACCTAAATCCACCTCAAAACGAATTCGATCATCTGTTCCATCACCAATGTGGCTTAACGTACCCTGCTTATTCAGTTCTTCCTGAACCAGGGACATAGCCGGTTTAATGACATCATCCATGAAACGTTTTACGAGCGAGCGTTTTGGCAGGTATGCGATATTACGCAGCCGACGCTGCCATGGAATGGGATTGCGCGCCGCTGTGGGAGCAATCGTGGCCATGCTCAGACTTTCGCGCTTGGTTAAATCGCGACGAAGCGCCTTCAGAAGTCCGTATATAGAGATAAGCAGGATCGCGGAGAACGGTAGCGCGCTGGCGATAGTGACAGTTTGTAGCGCGCTCAGCCCTCCCGCCAGAAGTAAGGCTATGGCGACGATGCCCATCAATGATGCCCAGAATATACGCTGCCAGACAGGCGTGTTCGCCACACCACCAGAGGCTAAGGTGTCAACTACCATTGCTCCGGAGTCAGCGGAGGTCACAAAGAAGACAATAACCATCGCCATTGCAATAAACGACAGAATTGAAGAGAACGGAAAGTGCTCAAGGAAATTAAACAGGGCCAGCGCCACATCCTGTTGTACGGTATTTGCGAGGTCAGTTGCGCCCTGGTTCATAATGAGATAAATGGCACTATTACCAAAAACGGTCATCCACAGCAGCGTGAAGCCTGCTGGAACAAATAATACCCCCGTCACAAACTCACGAATTGTTCTTCCGCGCGAAACACGGGCGATAAACATGCCGACAAACGGTGACCATGATAACCACCATCCCCAGTACAATAATGTCCAGCCACCAAGCCAGTTGCTTGATTTAGGCTCATAAGCGTAGAGATTGAACGTTTTACTCACGAGTTCAGAAAGATATCCACCGGTATTTTCCACAAAGGATTTAAGAAGCAACACCGTGGGGCCCAACAACATAACCAGAGCCAGGAGAATAACCGCCAGTCCAAGATTGAGTTCAGAGAGAATACGTATGCCTTTATCAAGGCCTGACACCACTGAAATGGTCGCCAACCCGGTAATAACGACGATCAGTATGACCTGCACGGTTTCATTGATAGGCACATCAAACAGGTGGTTAAGTCCAGCGTTAACCTGCAATACACCGTAACCCAACGATGTTGCGACGCCAAAAACCGTACCGATGACGGCAAAAATATCCACGGCATGGCCTATCGGACCGTATATTTTCTCCCCTATGATGGGATAAAGCGCCGAACGAAGCGTCAATGGGAGACCGTGACGATAGCTGAAAAAAGCCAGAATCAGCGCAACAATGGCATAAATAGCCCAGGCGTGAAGTCCCCAGTGGAAGAACGTCAACCGCATCGCTTCCTTGGCTGCGGCAACGGTTTCGGGAGTGCCTACCGGGGGTGACAAGTAGTGCATCACAGGCTCTGCCACGCCAAAGAACATTAAGCCTATCCCCATGCCCGCAGAAAATAACATGGCAAACCAGGAATGGTAGCTAAAGTCAGGCTGGGCATGGTCGGGTCCTAGCTTAATGTCACCATAACGTGACAATCCCAAAAACGTCACACTCAGTAAAATTAGCGCAACGGCCAGGATGTAAAACCAGCTGGCATTGGCAAAGATATTTTGCTGTAAAAGTTTGAAATTTTTATCGGCAACGTCCGGGAAAATCGCAGCAAATGCGACAAGAAGGAATATTAACAAAGCAGAGGTGAAGAAGACTGCTTTGTTAATCTGGCTTTTTGGCTGCTTTGGGATAGTTTCAGTTTCACTCATATTTTTTACATTCCATTTATCGACCCTTATGGGAGGTGTAACCTCCTACAGGGTAGCAAAATGGGCCTAACCTTGCATTTCTGTTCGATTTACTATTGCTTAGCAAGATCAGAAAATCTAAATCTATAACATAATGTTAACTCGAAACGTACAGTGCTAAACGTACGCGTCCAGGCTGTAACGCTTGCTACCTCGGTTCAAACGCGGGTTTCGCTTTCAGTGCCGGAAGTGCCCTGATGTATTTTTGCGCCTGAGTATCAGAGCGAAATTTTCCCTCGTTACGCCGCACAAGTTCTGAGAACAACATCCTGCGTTCTCAAGTGCAGTTCCGTCCAGGTAGATATCTTTGCCAGTTAACTGCCCTGCCAGCTCCCCAGGTACGCCTTAAAGGAGAAAATCCCCACAGAAATTTAGAAGAAGTGAAGGATTCATTTGGGGGGGAATTTTGGAGGAGTTTTGGGGAAGAAAAAAATGGACAAAAACCGGGCATCTCGCCCGGTTCTTTATCCAACATAAAAAACGCTTAACCGTTCAACCCGCGATTGATCAGCATCGGTTCAAGTTTTGGATCGTGTCCACGCCACTCATGATAAAGTTCAGCTAAATCACTGCTGTTCCCACGCGACAAAATCGTTTCCCGGAATTTCTGTCCATTTTCACGCGTCAATCCGCCGTGCTCTTCAAACCACTGATAGCCGTCGTCGGCCAGCATTTGCGTCCACAGATAGGCGTAATATCCCGCCGCGTAGCCGCCGCCGAAAATATGGGCAAAATAACTGCTGCGATAACGCGGTGGCACGGCCGACAGATCCAGCCCCTCTTTTTTCAACGCGGCAGATTCGAAGGTGTCGAGACTTTCGATGTTTTCCTGCGCATCGATCGCATGCCAGCTCATATCCAGCAGCGCCGCGCTGAGCAGTTCAGTCATGTCGTAGCCTTTGTTGAACTGCGTTGCGTTAAGCATTTTCTCGCGCAGATCATCCGGCATCGGCTCACCCGTCTGATAGTGCCGGGCAAATCGGGCGAAAACCTGCGGATGGCTGGCCCAATGTTCATTGATTTGTGACGGGAACTCCACGAAATCACGCGGCGTATTGGTCCCCGATAACGTAGCGAAACGCTGATTGGCAAACAGGCCGTGCAGCGTGTGGCCAAATTCATGGAACAGCGTGATCACATCGTCCCAGGAAAGCAGCGCCAGCTGGCCGTTAGCCGGTTTTTGATAGTTACAGACGTTATAAATCACAGGACGGGCGGCAAATTCGTGCGATTGCTCAACGAAATTGCCCATCCAGGCACCGCCGCCTTTGGAATCACGCGCGAAGAAATCGCCGTAAAACAGCGCCATACCTTCACCGTTATGATCGACTATTTCCCACACGCGAACGTCCGGATGATAAACGGGAATATCAAAGCGCTCGACAAAACGGATGCCAAAAAGCTGACTGGCAGCCCAAAACACCCCCTCTTCCAGCGCTCTGTTCAGCGCTAAATAAGGTTTGATTTGGGATTCATCCAGCGCGTATTTTTCCAGACGTACGCGTTCGGCGTAATAGGCCCAGTCCCAGGCCTGCACGCTGAATCCGCCCTGTTCGTCATCGATAACGTTTTGGATATCCGCCTGCTCCCGCTCGGCGCGAGCGCGTGCTGCCGGAACGATACCGCGCATAAATGCCAGCGCCGCCTCGGGGGTTTTCGCCATTTGATCGGCGGTGCTCCAGCTGGCGTAATTGTCAAAGCCCAGCAGTTGCGCCTGGCGCGCGCGTAACGCCACCAGCCGACGAACGATGTGCTGCGTATCGTTTTCATCGCCTTTTTGGGTGCGTAACCAACCGGCCTTAAACAGATTTTCGCGCGTTTGTCGATCGCGCAGTGCTGCTAGCGCGGGCTGTTGAGTCGTATTCAGCAGGGGAATCAGCCAGCGATCGGCCAGCCCTTTTTCGGCGGCGGCCTGTGCGGCAGACGCGATTTCATCGGGCGATAATCCATCGAGCTGATGAACATCATCCACCACCAGCCCCCCGGCTTTATCAGCAGCCAGTAGACGTTGATTAAACTGGCTGGTCAACGACGCCGACTCGGTATTGAGCGCTTTGAGCTCTGATTTTTGCGCTTCACTGAGCTTTGCGCCCGCCAGGACAAAATGCTGATAGGTCTGTTCGACAAGGCGACATGCCTCGCCATCCAGCGATTCCCGCCCTTGCCAGACGGCCTCGACGCGAGAAAACAGTCCGTCATTTAACCAAATATCATTGGATAACCCCGCCAGTTCAGTCGAAAACGCCTCGTCCAGTTCCTGAAGATAATCGTTGGTATGGGCTGACGTCATCGCAAAAAATACGCTGCTGACGCGGGAAAGCATGACGCCGCTTTTCTCCAGGGCCAGCACGGTATTAGCGAAATCAGGCGCAGCAGACTCTGCAATGATGGCGGCGATATCAGCCCGCTTCTGCCGCGTCGCTTCATCAAACGCCGGGCGATAGTGGCTGTCCTCAATAATATCAAAGCGAGGCGCCTGGTACGGTAACAAGCTGACTTCAAAAAACGGATTGGCAACGGACATTTTTAACTCCTGCGCAGTATCATTTTCCCAGAGTAAGACAGGCCGCTGCGGGCTGCAATCCCTGGCACACGTCGGGTAACAAAAGTTGCCTTAACGCCGTGCCAACGGGCGTGCTATGGTAATACAACACAAAAAGCGTTGAGGAACAGTGAGATGATTATTTTAGTTACCGGGGCAACGGCAGGTTTTGGTGAAAGCATCACGCGTCGTTTCGTCGCCAACGGACACAAAGTGATTGCAACCGGCCGTCGTCAGGAGCGTTTACAGGAGCTGAAAGACGAGTTGGGCGACAATATTTTGACTGCCCAGCTCGACGTGCGTAATCGCGCTGCAATCGAAGAGATGATGGCGAATCTGCCTGCCGAATGGCGTGCAATCGACGTGCTGGTCAACAACGCCGGTCTGGCGCTAGGCATGGAGCCCGCGCACAAAGCCAGCGTTGAAGACTGGGAAAATATGATCGACACCAACAACAAAGGGCTGGTGTATATGACCCGTGCCGTTCTGCCGGGAATGGTCGAGCGCAACCGTGGTCACATTATTAACATCGGCTCCACGGCGGGTAGCTGGCCTTACGCGGGCGGTAACGTCTATGGCGCGACGAAAGCGTTCGTTCGTCAGTTCAGCCTGAATCTGCGCACCGATTTGCATGGCACCGCTATTCGCGTCACGGACATTGAGCCGGGCCTGGTGGGCGGTACCGAGTTCTCTAACGTGCGTTTCAAAGGTGATGATGCGAAAGCAGGCAAAACCTATGAGAACACCGAAGCGCTAAGCGCCGAAGACGTCACCGAAACGGTCTGGTGGGTAGCGACACTGCCAAAGCACGTCAATATCAATACGGTCGAAATGATGCCTGTCAGTCAGAGCTTTGCGGGTCTAAACGTGCATCGCGGTTGATAAATTCCTGCCCGGCCCTCGGGTCGGGTATGGGATGCCCGTCAAAAGAATGGTAGTATTCACGGGTTAACTCTCTGAGAAATCACACGCCATGGCCGCTGAATCACAACTGAATCCCACCCAACCTGTTAATCAGCAAATTTATCGCATTTTACGTCGCGACATCGTCCAGTGCCTGATCCCACCAGGTACGCCACTTTCTGAAAAAGAGGTGTCGGTGCGTTTTGACGTGTCTCGCCAGCCGGTGCGTGAAGCGTTTATTAAACTCGCTGAAAACGGTCTAATCCAAATCCGCCCGCAGCGTGGCAGCTATGTGAATAAAATTTCGCTCTCGCAGGTGCGTAACGGCTGTTTCGTTCGACAAGCGATTGAGTGCGCGGTGGCGCGTCGTGCAGCCTCGCTGGTGGACGATCATCAATGCTATTTGCTGGAACAAAATCTCCATCAGCAGCGTATTGCCATTGAGCGTAAACAGCTCAACGATTTCTTCCAGCTAGACGATGAGTTTCATCAGAAGTTAGCGCAGATCGCGGATTGCCAGCTGGCGTGGGACACCATCGAAAATATCAAAGCGACCATTGACCGCGTGCGTTACATGAGCCTGGATCATGTTTCACCGCCGGAAATGCTGTTACGTCAGCATCACGACATTTTCACTGCACTGGAAAAGCACGATGGAGATAGCGTTGAAAAAGCGATGACCCTGCATTTGCAGGAAATCGGAGAGTCCGTACAGTTAATTCGCATGGAAAATAGCGACTGGTTCACCGAAGATTAATTTATACCGCATTCGCCAAATAGTGACGGATGCGGCATCTTGTTTAACGCACCACTAATACCGGAATTTTAGCATAGCGGATCACCGATTCTGCATTCGACCCCAGCAGATGTGTTGACAACCCTGGCGTTTTAGACCCAATCACAATAACGTCGTACTCCTCCTTTGTACTCATCGCGATAATTTCGTCCCGCACGTTGCCAAAACGCACTTCGGTATAAATATTCTCAGGCGCGACAGCAAATAAACGTTTTAATGCATTCATCTTTTTCTCTGATTCAGACACCATAAATGTCTCGAATTTTTTGATGTCAGAGTTGAATCCTCGCAGTAACGAGCGGCTGCTGTTCGGCAGGATGTTCAGCAGCGTGATGGTTGCATTATCGGTTCTTGCCAGGAATTCTGCATGGCGTACCGCCTTATCACTTAAATCCATTTCAAATACATCAACAGGCATCAGTATTTTCTTGTACATAAGCCTTCTCCTTCTCATATAAATAAATTCTATTCACTAAAGTTAGAGTGACATGCAGAAGTCAAACAAAGGTTAAACAGTCCCTTCCTGAAACTATCGTTAAACGAAAATAAACGTCGGGTTTGTCAGTGCACGTCGTTATTCGTCAGAAGGATGTAAGATAAAAATTAACGAAAATAAATATGATTTTGATCAAAAACAAAAAAATAAGATCTGAACAGGCGTATTTATATTCGCCGTCAGCGGTGCGGAAATGACAGCGTCGCGATGTGTTGAATTTGAGGAGTGATAATTATGATGACCTATGACCGTAACCGTAATGCTATTACGACAGGCAGTCGCGTGATGATTAATGGCACGGGCCGCACGGGGAAAATTACCGCGATCCATACGGATGGCCTTACCCCAGCACAAGTACGCCGCGGCAAAACGGTGGAAGTAGAAGGATGTGAAGGTAAATTTGAACCGGTCGAATTGATTCGCCTGGGGGTGCACTGATCTTTGCAACGATATGCCGCCGCGAACGGCGGCATAATAGAGCCTTACATTGCCGCAGCGTACTGTGCGACAGTCGCTTGAGCGCCCTTCTCCACTAACGTCAAATACGCTTTCATCACCGCGTCCACAAACGTTTTCTCCAGCGGTAACTCGTTACCAAAAATCGCCTCAATGCCGAGCAAAGCCTGTACGCGGTTTTCCCCTTCGGCACTCCCGTTAACCGCGGCCTGAATCACGGACAGTAAAGGATCGCAGACTTCAATTGCATTTCCACGCTCATCAATACCGCCTACATAGCGCATCCAGCCCGCAATGCCCAACGCCAACAGCGGGAAGCTACGGTGGTTCACAAGATGCCAGCGCACAGAGTCCAGCATGCGCTGCGGGAGTTTTTGGCTGCCATCCATCGCGATTTGCCAGGTACGGTGGCGCAGCGCCGGGTTGCTGTAACGCGCAATCAGCAGATCGGCATAACGCCCTAAATCGACACCTTTCACTTTCAGCGTCGGAGCCTGCTCGTTTAACATCAGCGCGTGTGCGGCGTGACGATAATTTTCGTCTTCCATGCAGTCATTAATGTGCTGGTATCCCGCCAGATAACCCAAATAGGCCAGGAAAGAGTGGCTGCCATTCAGCATACGCAGCTTCATCTCTTCGAACGGCACCACATCAGCCACCAGTTCAGCGCCGGCTTTTTCCCATTGCGGACGACCGGCCACGAAATTGTCTTCAACCACCCACTGGCGAAACGGCTCGCAGGCCACACCGGCAGGGTCACGCACGCCTGTGATGTGCTCAATTTTCTCGAGCGTTTCAGCCGTGACCGCGGGAACAATGCGGTCAACCATCGTAGACGGGAACGTCACGTTAGCGTCGATCCAGTCCGCCAGGTTGGCGTCCACCGCGCGCGCATACGCACAGGTTACATTGCGCATCACATGACCGTTTTCCGGCATGTTATCGCAGGACATCACGCTGAAAGCCGGTAACCCCAGCGCTTTACGACGCGCCAGTGCCTCAACTACCACGCCCGGCGCTGATTTTGGCTGATGGGGGTTTTGCAGGTCTGCGGCGATTAACGGGTGATCGAGCATCAATTGCCCGGTCGCAGGCGCATGACAGTAGCCTTTCTCCGTAATGGTGAGAGAAACAATGGCCACCTGCGGCTCACACATCGCGTCTAGCACGGTTTCCAGGCCGTCAACCTGAGCATGAAGCGCCTTTTTCACGACACCCACCACGCGTGCGGTCCAGGCATCAGCAGACATTTCCGCCACGGTATAAAGATTATCCTGAGCAGTAAGATCGGCAATCTGCTGCTCGCCGCCAATCAGGTTGACTTCGCAGTAACCCCAGTCACTGCCATGATCTGCTGCCAGAATATCGGTGTAAACAGCCTGGTGTGCGCGATGAAATGCGCCGAAACCAAGGTGTACAATCCGTGCCTTCAGACTGTCGCGATTGTACTGTGGGAGCGTGGCGTTGGCCTTTAATAACGGGTTTTCCATGATTGTGACTCGTTTAATAAATGAAGCTGAGATTCGCTGTCGCTCCGGAGGAACGACAGCGCCTGCTGACTACACCAACTAGAATGGCAGTTGAGGTAAAAAAAGAACTGCCATTAACCATACTGATACTTATATTTCAGTTATTGATTTATATTAACTTTTGATCAGGTGGTGTGACATCAATGCCAGGTTGTGTGACAAGTTCATCATTAGCGCGGAAAGCTATGAACCAATTTAGATGGTTATCATTAATGCTTGTCCCACGATTGATATTCGCGTTTGAGGCGTCCTGGTGCTGTCTCAGGCATCGAAATAAGACCAATAATGGAGATGATGCCCAGAATAATCACGTAAGCAGCCATCCCGTAATAATGCCCATCCGTCATCTGTAAAATTTTGACCGCGACCAACCCTAAAATGCCACTGCCAATCAAGGAGCCCGTCTGCCAGATGAGTGCAATACCACTGCAACGAATATGTGTCGGGAATAACTCAGGGAAATAAGATGCCTGGGGTGCATAGCACATGCTGTGTCCAAAGGTGATAACCAAAATCATCGCTAATTGGGTCAGCCAGTAACTATCCTGATTAATCGCCATGAAGAAAGGTACGATGGCGCAAACCTGCAGGAGTGCTCCCATAATGTACACGGGCTTTCGTCCAATCTTGTCACTCAACGCGCCCATCATTGGAATCATAAATATTTCAAGCAGTACGGCCACAATCATCGCTTCCATCAAGGTCGTGGCGCTGAGACCGTTGGCTTTCCCATATGCCAGAATAATGACGGTAAACATGGCAAAGGTGCACGCTTCTATCAGCTTCGCGCATACCCCTTTGATAACAATCCCTGGATAATCCCGAATAACTTCAACGACTGGACGAGATTCAACAGCTTTTGTTTCTCGGATTTTGGCGAACACAGGGGACTCATCGATACGTAACCGAATAAATAACCCAACCAGCACCAGAAGCGCGCTCAACAAGAACGGAATACGCCATCCATAACTCATCATTTCATCAGCGGAAAGCACAACATTCAACAGAGCAAACAACGCCATCGGAAGTAAGAATCCCACAGGCGCGCCAATTTGCACCCAACTGGCAAAAAAGCCTCTACGCTCCGGCGTCGAATATTCGGCCGTCATCAGAACCGCACCAGCCTGCTCTCCTCCAACACCGAAACCCTGAAGTATTCGGATCAAAATCAGCAGCACTGGCGCCCAAATACCGATTTTTTCATATGTCGGCAGCAATCCAATACAAAACGTACCGAGTCCTACGATGAGGATCGTAATCACCAATGCTTTTTTGCGCCCAACCTTATCGCCAATATGACCAAAAACGATGCCCCCAAGGGGTCTCGCCAGAAAACCGACAGCGTAGGTCGCAAATGCAGCCAGTGTGCTAATTAATGGATCTTCACTTGGGAAGAATAAATGACCAAAGAACAGGACAGCAGCGGTGCCATAAGCAAAGAAATCATAATATTCTGCCGCGGTACCAATAGCAGAAGCGGAAGCAACGCGTTTAATGACAGGTGTATTATCTACTTCGTTTTTAACGTCAGTTGAGCTAACCATAGAGATTTACCTGAATCAGAGGATTTATATTTGTATACGTCCCTGTTGATGTGGCATTACCAGTTCCACAAGGTGCCATCTTCGAGCCGCGCGACCGGTAAATAGGCAGGATCGTACGGATATTTCGCGGCCAGTTTTTCGTCAAATTCAATGCCCAGGCCCGGCTTTTCTCCCGGATGCATGTAGCCGTTATCGAAGCTCCAGCTGTGCGGGAAAACTTCCAGCATTTGCTCGGAATACCCCATATATTCCTGTACACCAAAGTTTGGCACCCACAGGTCGAAATGCAGCGCGGCGGCGTGGCAAATCGGCGACAGATCTGACGGGCCGTGTGAACCAGTCCGCACCTGGTAGAGCGAAGCAAAATCGGCGATGCGGCGCATCCCGGTGATTCCCCCTGCGTGGGTCATTGTGGTGCGGATATAGTCGATGAGCTGCTCTTCGATCAGCTGCTTGCAATCCCAGATGCTGTTGAATACCTCACCCACGGCAATCGGCGTGACCGTGTGCTGACGAATTAAGCGGAAGCACTCCTGATTTTCGGCGGGCGTTGGATCTTCCATCCAGAACAGGCGGAACTCTTCGATGCTCTTGCCAAAACGCGCGGCTTCGATAGGCGTCAGGCGATGATGCATGTCGTGCAAAAGATGCTCGTCGTAGCCAAACTTGCTGCGCACGGCGTCAAACAGTTTTGGCGTGAAATCGAGGTATTTTTCGGTGGACCACAGCTGTTCTTCCGGCCAGTCGCCTTTGGTCGCAGGCTCGTACGCCAGCCCTTTTCCTTTTGACATCCCGTAGGTGGTTTTCATTCCCGGCACGCCGCACTGGACGCGGATCGCCTTGAAGCCCATCTCTTTGTGGCGCGCATAATCTTCCAGCACATCATCAATGGTGTGCCCGGTGGTATGGCAATACACCATCACCCCTTCGCGCGATGCGCCACCCAGCAACTGGTAAAGCGGCATCCCCGCCGCTTTGGCTTTGATATCCCACAGCGCCATATCTACTGCAGAGATCGCAGACATCGTGACTGGCCCGCGACGCCAGTACGCGCCTTTGTAGAAAAACTGCCAAATGTCTTCGATGCGGTGTGCATCGCGCCCAATCAGCTGCGGGCAGAGGTGATCTTTCAGGTAAGACGCCACAGAAAGCTCGCGTCCGTTTAAGGTGGCATCACCCAAACCGACGAGCCCATCATCAGTGGTGATTTTGAGGGTGACAAAATTGCGCCCTGGGCAAGTGACAAAAACTTCAGCCCCGACAATCTTCATAATCCGTTTCCTTGCATCGTTCGTTGTGATGAAGGAAATTTACTCAACTGAGCTACTACCATACAAGTATTATGATCGAAAAATCATCGCTTGATCACAAAATGCAGGTCTTATGTCCGCCCCCATCCGGCGACGATAATCAACATGCCACACAGCGCAATCAGCGCGCCCGCCCAGTCATAAGCGCTTAATTTCACCCCATCAACGACGCGCAGCCAAATGAGTGCCGTGCAGACATAAACCCCGCCGTATGCCGCGTAAACGCGCCCACTTGCCGCCGGATGCAGCGTTAACAACCAGACGAATAAGGCCAGCGCGATGCCTGCTGGCAGCAACAGGAATACCGACGCGCCGCGTTTTAGCCAGAGCCAGGGTAAGAAGCAGCCGATGATTTCGCACAGTGCGGTTGCAAAGAAAAGCAGCGTAGTTTTAATCATTTTTTGCGGTCGAGTGAGTCAGGGTTTAGACATCATACGCGATAATAAGATTTACTTTTCCATACCCGATGCGCGGGTATGCCGCGATTTTGGTTTGGTGTAGAATTGACTACGGGTAAACCACTTCTCTGCGCCCAACAAAAGGAACACGCAATGACTACATTAAGCAAACGCCTCTGTCTGGCGGCCATGCTCTCCCTGACTGCGCTCGCCTTCACCGCGCCGGTTTCTGCTGAAACCAGCAAGCTCATTATTGAATCAGGTGATAGCGCCCAAAGTCGTCAGAATGCCGCCATGGACAAGGAACAATGGAATGACACGCGTAATCTTCGCCAGAAGGTGAACAAACGCGCTGAAAAAGAGTGGGATAAAGAAGATGTCGCGTTTGATTCACGCGATAAATGCCAGCAAAGCGCGAACGTGAATGCCTACTGGGAACCGAATACCCTGCGCTGCCTGGATCGCCGAACCGGCCGTACCGTTGCGCCATAAAAACGACTGCCAGAAAGGATGAACATGGCCAGCCCGTTAGCAGTAAAACTCAGACCGCTCGAGCGTGAAGATTTACGTTTTGTGCATCAACTCGACAATAACGCCAGCGTCATGCGTTACTGGTTCGAAGAGCCTTACGAGGCGTTTGTCGAGCTGTCTGACCTCTACGACAAACACATTCACGATCAGAGCGAACGCCGTTTCGTGGTGGAGTGTAATGGCGATAAAGCCGGTTTAGTTGAGCTGGTTGAGATAAACCACATTCACCGCCGGGCAGAGTTTCAAATCATCATTTCGCCGGATTTCCAGGGAAAAGGCCTCGCCGCCCGCGCGGCGAAACTGGCGATGGATTACGGGTTTACGGTGTTAAACCTGTATAAGCTCTATTTGATTGTTGATAAAGAAAATGAAAAGGCGATACACATCTATCGCAAGCTTGGCTTTATGGTGGAAGGTGAGCTGATCCACGAGTTCTTTATCAACGGTGAGTACCGCAACACCATCCGTATGTGCATTTTCCAGCATCAGTATTTAGTGGACCATAAAGCACACGGCAGCACGATTTTGAAACCGACCGCGCAGTAGATGCGCGGTTTTTCATATTAGATCAATAATAATCAATGCTGTTTTTAATCGTAAATTTGTGCTCAACCGCTGGCTTAACGCTCTCATCCTTAATACTCAGCTCGCAGCTTACCGGGTTGTTATGGCGGTCGTATTCACAGCGTTGTTGCACCGTGCCAAGCTGCTTATCATTAAGCAAACTCACCGCGGAATAATCCAGTTTCTTGCGCTTATCTTTTGATGGCGTTGCCGCCACGGAAAGCTGTTGCCCGCCAGACTTTGTGGTTTTTCCCAGCGGATACCCATCAGCATCGTAGCGATAGTTCACTTCCATCTCTTTTCCATGCGCGCTAACCACGAAACCTTTGTCGTCCGTATCCCAGGTGACGCCAGCGGATGGCAATTCAGCCAGCTGACATTTGCCCTGCAGCTTGATCTTTTGCTGCTGCGTCTCTGCATCGAGATAAAAATTGGCATCCAGTACCAGCGCAACGCCCGTGTTCGCGTCCAGATCGTGCAGCTCGAGTTTGTCGAAACACCCTTCAGCAGACATCGTGCCAGTAACACGTTTGGTCACTTCACCTTTTTCGTCAAACAGCGTCTGGGTGAAATCTTTTACGGGTCCACGTAGCGGATCAAAATCAAATTCATTCGAAAAACTGGCCATCTCTGGCGTGAAAGACAGCGGCGCGGAGGCGTTATCACATCCTGCCAGCATGCTTGTCAGCGCCATCATCACTGCTAATTTCTTCACATTTTCACCAATACGTGGACATTAACTCCATTAATATTAGCAATATACAGCGGTTTACTTCCGGGTAAAACCTCAATTCAGAATAATTATATCCTGCCAGTTCAGAAAGAGCGTCAAGCCACTTAGAAATTTAGGCTAAAACAGCTTCCACAATCGATAAATAAGACGGGGTATGTATCACACGATTGATTTTTAACCCTGAGCCAGCCAGCATATCGGCATATTCTCGCTCAGTCCGTGCACGCCCTCCCTCAAAGCTGGTCAACAGTAAAAGGTCGATCTCATATCTCCCTGGTTCATTATTAATATCTTTAATAACAGGTTCCAGAATTAATAGTCGGGATTCTGCTTTCATCGATTTCCGGCATGTTTGCAATATTTGACTGGCCTGAGCATCTGACCAGTCCATCAGAATATATTTAAGTAAATAAATATCGGCTTGCGGACATTGTTCAAAGAAACTGCCTGCGACGGTGTCCCAACGCGTATCGTCATCTAATAAATGCAGCCGATTTCCCGCAAGCACTTTTTCTTGATCGAATAATATGCCATGTAGTGATGGATTCCTGCGTAAAACGGTTAACAATAAATTCCCAAAACCACCAGCAATATCAATTACCGAGGCCCCTTCTGGAAAATCATAACAGTCGACAAGCACTTCGTTTTCTACGCTCGACATCGAAGACATGCCTGCATGAAAAACATTCTCCTCGGTTGCCGGGTTATCTTGCCCCCAATACTCATAAAACGACATGCCAAACATACTGTTAAACACGTGTTTCCTGGCAACAATATCACTGATTTCCGCCGCCGGTTGCCAAAAGGTTTTATCCGTCAGCATCAGCACCGCTGCGCGCAAGGAGTGTTGATGCTCGGCGCATAAGAACCGGGCAGTCGGGGTGAGTGAAAACAAGCCGTCCGACGATTCATGAAACACATTTCGGGAAGCAAGCATTCGCATAACACGCAGTAAAAACGCGCCATCGACGTTTAACTCACTCCCAAGCTGATCGGCTGTTTTGTCCCCTTCAAGGAGTCGGTCAGCCACACCCAGTTCAGCTACCGCCCGCAATGAGGCTTGCCAGACAAATCCCATGCTCTGCTCTAACAAATACATCGCATCTTTACGTTCCACTTCCGACAAACTTATTTGAGTTAACATTATATCTCCTTATTCGATATGTTTTTATAAAATACCTAAGATGAAACATCCATTAGCAAGCCTAAGCACCAACAATTAAATGCGCAAATATCAAAAACCATAATTAAAGAGTGCAATGGAAAGAAGTCTCTACGCTTTTTCATTTAATGTAAGAAATAATGGCCAATAATTTCTTTGAATTTCTTTTTATAAAAACGCCTCCGTTACTGAAGAATAATTTCTAAGATTTTTCAGAAAGTTGCCTCACATGACGAAGAGTTAAGCCCTGCCTGCTAAAATGAATGGCATACACAGACAAAAGGAGTGTTTTATGAAACGGTTAACCTGGATTACCACCCTATTGTTGATCGGTGCTTCACCCGCGGCACTGGCCGCCCCGGATTCTTGCGAGCGTGTAAAGAGCGATATTCAGCAGCGCATCATCAATAACGGCGTACCTGAATCGGGTTTCACGTTGAATATTGTCCCTAACGATCAGGCCGATCAGCCGGATGCGCAAGTTGTGGGTCATTGCGCCAATGATACGTTCAAGATCCTCTATACGCGCACCAGCAGCGGTAACTCTCCTGCCAGTAGCGCAGGCGCACAAGAAAATGCGCCAACCGAGCCGCAATAAATATCCGCATAATGCGCCCGCCATTGATGGGGATTAATGTTTAATCCCCCTGATTACGCCACACTCTCTCATCATTCTCCCTCCCTATTTTGAAGCGTGAAAACAGTCACGCGAGCAAGGAATGTTGTGATGAAAGAGGTTTCCCACCGCGAGTCGTTTGCCATCATCGCCCGAGCCCTCGGTGCAGTATTTTATTTTCCCCCTGACAGTGAGCAGGCAGCGCCACTGGTTACCGCGTTAACGACGACCGACTGGTATCGTGACTGGCCGCTGGCGGAAGAATCTTTACTGCCCGTCGCGGACACACTTCGCGCAACCACGGATGAAACCCTGCCCGAGGCCTGGCAGCGTTTGTTCATCGGTCCATGGGCGTTGCCTGCTCCGCCGTGGGGCTCCGTCTGGCTGGATCGTGAGTCCGTGCTGTTTGGGGAGTCCACTCTCGCGCTGCGTCAGTGGATGCGCGATAACGGCATTACCTTCGACATGCCGCAAAACGAGCCGGAAGATCATTTCGGGACAATGCTGATGCTGGCTGCGTGGCTAAGTGAAAAGGGTCACGAAGACGCGTGCGATCAGCTGCTGGCATGGCACTTGCTGCCATGGAGTCAGCGTTTCCTGACGATGTTACGTGAAAATGCTCGTCATCCTTTTTACGTTGGTATCGCTGAACTTGCGCAGATGACGCTGGTTGACTGGCAATCGCGGCTACCGATCCCGGTCATTGAAAAAACGCTTTATCGTTAACCCTTCCCCCGTCCGCACGGCTGAATACTCTGCCGTGCGCCGCCTCGCTTGTTACGGTGTCACTTTTGGCGCATTACGTTTAGGAGAATTCTGGCGACACGCCTTCAGCCCTTCTCCCGTAAGGCGTAACCCCCTGTTTATGTTGCAAACGCCGCTTCAGTAATTTTGCCGCTTCGCTGGAACCCTTCCCATTCGCTTGCTATAGGTCATGTACCCCTGCCGATACATGGCATAACAACAGGCAATCAATGGGTTGCAATAACGCATGCGCACAGGGAGACACATCGCAATGCAATCATCTTTACTGAAACGCACGCTGCTTTTCGCCGGCGCGATAGTTGTGGTCCTCGCTCTGCTGACGTGGGGAATTGGACTGGATACGATAAAAGCGCGTCAGGTGGACCTGCTTTATTTGGGTCAGCAGCACATGATTTTGGTCTTCTCTTCGATGTTTTTTGCCCTCCTGGTCGGGATCCCGAGCGGAATATTACTCAGTCGCCCGGCGGCGCGAGGCGTTGCCGAATACGTGATGCAACTCTTTAACGTCGGTAACACGCTTCCGCCGCTGGCCGTTCTGGCGCTGGCGATGGTGGTGCTGGGCATTGGCGATAAGCCCGCGATCGTCGCCCTATTCCTCGCCTCACTGCTGCCGATTGTGCGTAACACCTATGCCGGTCTGTGCTCAGTGCCAGCGTCTTTGCTCGAAGCTGCGAACGGTATCGGGATGACGAAATGGCAGCGTTTATACCAGGTGGAAATCCCGAACGCGTTACCGGTAATGCTGTCCGGTATCCGTATTGCGACCGCGATTAACGTGGGTACCGCGCCGCTGGCGTTCCTGATTGGCGCCAGCAGCTATGGCGAACTGATTTTCCCGGGCATCTATCTGAACGATTTCCCGACGCTGATTTTGGGCGCGGCAGCGACAGCCCTTTTTGCACTGATTCTGGACACGTTGCTCGCGGCGCTGGGCCGCGTCATGAGCCCGCACATTGCGCGATAACAATAACAAGGAGCCTTTATGAGACTGTCTTCAAGCCTCGCCGCGCTGGCTGCAGCCGCATTCATCGCGACACAGGCGCAGGCCGCACCGTTAGTTTTGGCCACCAAGAGCTTTACCGAACAACATATTCTTTCGGCCATGACCGTGCAGTATCTGCAAAAAAAAGGTTTTGAGGTGCAGCCTAAAACCAATATCGCGACGGTGATTTCGCGTAACGCCATGATCAACAAACAGGTTGATATGACGTGGGAATATACCGGCACCTCGCTGATTATCTTTAACCACATTAATAAACGCATGTCGCCGCAGGAATCTTACGACACCGTTAAACGTCTGGACGGCAAGCTCGGTCTGGTGTGGCTGAAACCCGCGAATATGAACAACACCTATGCGTTTGCGATGCAGCGTAAACGCGCTGAAGCAGAACACATCAATACCATGTCGGAAATGGTAGCGAAAATCGAACAGGTGCGTAAAACCGATCCGGATAACAACTGGATGCTCGGGTTAGACCTCGAATTCGCCGGACGTAGCGACGGCATGAAACCCTTGCAGGAAGCGTATCAGATGGAACTGGATCGCCCGCAGATTCGCCAGATGGATCCAGGGTTAGTCTATAACGCCGTGCGAGATGGATTTGTGGATGCCGGACTGGTTTATGCCACCGATGGCCGCGTGAAAGGATTCGACCTCAAAGTACTGGAAGACGATAAAGGCTTTTTCCCGAGCTATGCCGTGACACCCGTGGTGCGTAAAGACACGCTGGAGGCGAATCCGGGTCTGGAAGAGGCGTTGAACACCCTATCCAGCCAGCTGAATAACGACGTTATCACCGAGCTAAATAAGAAGGTAGATATCGACCATCAGTCACCGCAGCAGGTCGCCCGTGATTTCCTGCGTAGCAAAGGGCTATAGGAGGCGCTATGGATACGATTCACTACATGCTTGATAACTGGAGTTTTCTGCTCACGCTGACGTTTCAGCATCTGTGGCTGGTGGGGTTAGCGGTTGGTCTGGCGATTATTATCGGCGTACCGCTGGGGATCCTGATTGTGCGCCATAAATGGCTGGCGACGCCCGTACTGGGGATTGCGACGATCGTGCTCACCATTCCGTCGATTGCGCTGTTTGGTTTGATGATTCCGCTCTTTTCGCTGATCGGTCAGGGCATTGGTGCCCTGCCCGCCATCACCGCCGTGTTCCTCTATTCACTGTTACCCATTGTGCGTAACACCCACACCGCGCTGGATAGCCTGCCGCCGGGCCTGCGTGAAGCCGGACGCGGGATTGGCATGACGTTCTGGCAGCGTCTGCGTTGGGTAGAAATTCCGATGGCCTTACCGGTGATTTTTGGCGGGATCCGTACCGCCGTGGTGATGAATATTGGTGTGATGGCCATTGCTGCCGTGATCGGCGCGGGTGGTCTGGGTCTGCTGTTACTCAACGGTATTGGCGGCAGTGACATTCGCATGTTGATCGCGGGTGCATTGATGATTTGTCTTTTAGCTATTGTGCTCGACTGGCTGCTTCATCGCCTGCAGGTCGTGCTGACTCCGAAGGGGATTCGATAATGATAAAACTGGAAAATCTCACTAAACAATTTTCGCAGAAAAATGGCCAGACGTTTAAGGCCGTCGACAACGTCAACCTCAACGTGCCTGAAGGTGAAATGTGCGTTCTGCTTGGCCCGTCCGGCTGCGGGAAAACCACGACGTTGAAGATGATTAATCGCCTGATTGCGCCGAGCAGCGGCAACATCCTGATTAACGGCGAAAACACCAACGAAATGGACACGGTGACGCTGCGCCGTAACATCGGCTACGTTATCCAGCAGATTGGTTTGTTCCCTAACATGACCATCGAAGAGAACATTACCGTCGTCCCGCGCATGCTCGGCTGGGATAAAGCGCGCAGTAAAGCGCGTGCCGAAGAGCTGATGGATATGGTGGCGATGGACCCGCATAAATTCCTTCACCGCTACCCACGCGAAATGTCCGGCGGTCAGCAGCAGCGTATTGGCGTGATCCGTGCCCTGGCGGCGGATCCTCCGGTTCTGCTGATGGATGAACCGTTCGGCGCGGTTGACCCGATCAACCGTGAAGTGATCCAGAACCAGTTCCTGGAGATGCAGCGCAAGCTGAAAAAGACGGTCATGCTCGTCAGCCACGATATTGACGAAGCGCTCAAGCTGGGTGACCGTATCGCCGTGTTCCGTCAGGGACGGATTGTGCAATGCGCCAGCCCGGACGAACTGCTGGCGAAACCGGCCAATGAATTTGTCGGCTCGTTTGTTGGTCAGGACCGTACGCTGAAGCGCCTGCTTCTGGTGTCGGCGGGTGACGTCACGGATCAGCAGCCGACCATTACGGTGCGCGAATCGACCTCATTACCGGAGGCTTTTGCGACTATGGATGACAATGATATCCGTGCGATTACCGTTGTGGATGGCATGGGTAAGCCGCTGGGCTTTGTGAAACGCCGCGAAGCGCGTCAGGCCACCGGTTTTTGTGCCGATGTGCTGCATCCGTTCAGAATGACGGGCAAAGCGGAAGACAACCTGCGCGTGGTGCTGTCGCGTCTGTATGAGAGCAACACCAGCTGGATGCCTATCGTTGACGAAGACGGCCGCTATAACGGCGAGATCTCTCAGGATTATATTGCGGAGTATTTAAGTTCTGGTCGCACGCGTCGGGCGCTGAATATTCATAGCGACAGTTAAATCCCACGTTCTATAGGCAATAAAAAACCGGGTGCTTAGCTGCCCGGTTTTTTGTTTCCTGAGGCGGCGTTACGCCACAACCCGGTCTACCGTTAGGGCATCATCAAACATCGTAAGATCGATGTAATGAGCCAGATCGCGCTGTTCGGCGCGTGGCAGATATGGCAGCTCGCCCACCAGCGGTCCCGGCAGTTTCTTGCTGAGCACCTCGATGATTTCTGCATAATGCGCAAGGCCTGGATTGATGCGATTAGCCACCCAGCCGACCAACGGCAGACCGTCGTTCGCGATGGCCTGAGCCGTCAGCAACGCGTGGTTAATGCACCCTTCCTGAATACCCACCACCATCAGCACCGGCAGTTGTTCCTGTACAACCCATTCGGATAAGGGACGCAGATCGTTCATCAGGCTACGCCAGCCGCCCGTACCTTCTACCACCACATGATCGGCCATCGCACTCAGCTCAGCCAGACCGTTCGACAGTAAGGAATAATTAATAAGACCACTGTGCGCGACGCTACTTTCGTTTTCACTCAGCGCAATGGGATTGATCGCATGATAAGGCAGTTCAAAACTTGAGACGCTTTGCAGCACCAGCGCATCTTTATTGCGTAGGCCTTCTGGCGTCTCTTTACTGCCTTTCGCGACCGGTTTGTACCCCGCCACACTTTTACCGTCCGCCGCCAGGGCTTGCAGCAAAGCGCGGGAGACCACTGTTTTACCAACAGAGGTATCGGTACCCGTTACAAAGAAACGCTTAAGCATGACTTACTCCACCGTTATGCTTTGAAAATATAAACCAGGTAAATAATTCAGTGGAGTGAGTCTAAGGTATGCGCGCAGAGTCCAGATTGAGATAGCGCAAATTTTATGGCATCAGTGAAAAAACAGTTAACCCTGCAACAACCGGATTAATAGCGAGCCGTTATACATCGCATCTTTCACCAGCGCCGCGCCTGCCATGGTGCCTTGGTTAGAAAACTGGGTGCTTTCTACCACGATATTTTTGCTGTACGCCGGAAGGGATTGCTGACGAATACAGTCGGAAATCGCCGGGAACAGAATATCGGCGGCCTGGCTCAGGGGTGAGCCAATCAGGATTTTTTGCGGATTAAAAAGATTGACCATAATGGCCAAAATGCGCCCGACGTTGTTGCCCACGCCGGTAATAATATCTTTTGCCAGCAGATCGCCCTGCCGCGCCGCGCCGCACAGTGAATCCATGGTCAAGGGTTGACCATGCAAAGACGAGCTCATGGATTGGCTCAGACGTAACTGCGCCAGCTCCATCACGCTTTCCACGCTGGCGATGGTTTCCAGACAGCCATGATTACCGCAATAGCAGCGCTTGCCGTAGGGGTCGACCTGCGTATGGCCAATCTCCACCAGGCTACTGCTGCCCGCATGCAGTAAACGTCCGTCGGTAATGACCCCCGCGCCCACGTTGTGATCGATAACCACCTGAATCACATCACGCGCACCGCGGGACGCGCCAAACAGCGCCTCCGCCATCGTCCAGGCGCTGATATCGTGCTGAATATAGACCGACACGCCGGTATGCGCTTTGAGCACTTCGCCTAGTGGCATGTCTTTCACATCGTCATAAAACGGCATTCGATGGACAATCCCATTTTCCGTATCAATGATTCCGGGCATGGTGATCGCAATCGCCGTTAAGCGCTCGAGCCTTTGCTGATGACGGATAAAGAATTGATCGATATGAATGACAATACGCTCGAGCAGCGTTTGCTCAGACTGGAGCGGCAGCTCAAGGCGGTCTTCCACCACCATTTTGCTGCTCAGGTCGCGCAGCGCGAGAAACACTTCGCCACGACTGATCCTGATCGACAGGTAATGCCAGGCTTCTGTCTCCACCACCAGGCCTACCGCCGGACGGCCACGGCTGCCGGGTTCCTGAATTTCAGTTTCCTGAACCAGGTGGGCTTCCAGCATTTCTCGTACAATTTTGGTAATACTGGCAGGTGCCAGTTGCGCCAGGCGAGAAAGATCGATACGCGAAACCGGACCAAGCTGATCAATCAGACGGTACACTGCGCCCGCATTGGTCTGCTTAATCTGATCAATATGTCCTGGCTGACTATCAGCAGCAACCACCTCTTACATCCTTATTTTCGCGCTTCGAAATAAACTTTGGGCTATGGTGAAGCACTTGACACGTGGTCGTCAAATATTTACTTGGCCTTGTGATTTACTGCACATTTTTTACGGGCATTATAGCAAAGATTGCTTACCGGGCCCCGTCAATCAGCTGTTTTTTGAAACGCTGTGCCGCATTGCTGAGCTCATGATGTTTTGGCCAAACCAGCCACATTTCCGACACGGCATCTTCTTCAGCTATCGCCACCCAGCGCATTTCATTTAGCTGCACGCGCTTAAACGAGGCGGGCAAAATGGACACCCCTAGCCCGGCCGCGACCAGACCGATGATGGTCATGGCTTCACCCACTTCTTGCGTAATCACTGGCGTTAACCCGTAACGACGCATCAACCCTAAAATATCATCGTATAATCCGGTCCCAACATGAGGATCGAAAAAGACAAAAGGCTCCTGCGCCAGCTCGGCCAGCGTC